>Ga0080004_1084318_pt1 | contig 64089 bp, 61 predicted proteins | sample WasSprMetagenome_FD_69207 | JGI IMG/M metagenome (GOLD analysis project Ga0080004, IMG submission 69207) | Sulfidic aquatic microbial communities from Washburn Spring, Yellowstone National Park, USA - WS (SPADES assembly) (version 2) | ecosystem: Environmental > Aquatic > Thermal springs > Hot...
AAGAAAAACTAGCACTGTTTGAAATATACTCGTTTTCTCTAGGATGGGGAATTGTTAGCTTTGAAAGCATTAACGAAGAAGAAAAGGAAGCTAAGGTTAGAATTTATAACTCGTTCGAATGCTCCTTATTTAGCGAAAGCAAACAATCAGAAAGTCAACTTTTTAGAGGAATTCTTTCGGGATTCTTCAGCAAATTGTTTAACGCTGAAATTGATGCAGTAGAGGAAGAATGTATAGCAAAAGGTGATGCCTACTGTAACTTTACTTTAAGCCCAAGAAAGCAGCAATAACAAAACTTTTCAGAACTTGTATTTAAAATACTACATCAAAAAATGAAAGTAAAATTAAAGGTTTGTTAAATTATGCTTCTGTTTGAAGTTAATTCAAATCTTGGAAGAAGAATTAGAATTACGAGGTCTTACTGGGCGATGATTACTACTAAAAAGCATCCTTCAGTAACGAACAGAGAAGAAGATGTAAAATTAACTCTTGTAGATCCAGAATGAAATTAGAAAAAGTAGGTATGATACAAGTGTTCACTTATATCATAGGAGAATAGATGATAAGTTAATCTGCGTAGTAACAAAACATTTAAATAAGCATGGATTCATAATAACAGTATACTTAACTGATAAAATAAAACGAGGAGAGGTTGTATGGAAAAAGGAATAAAGAAGTTAAGAATATACTATTTCAAAGAAACTGATTCGATGGATATATAGTTTGACGAGCCATGTAAAGAATACGTATGTGAAGAGGTTGATGACTTCATACTAATTAAGAGAAACAAAGGTGGAGACGTAATCGGTATAGAGGTAATAAACCTTAGTATGCTCACTAAGAAACCAATAGAAATACCAATTAAACAAGAATAACTTTCTCTTCGTTAGGGGAGCATAGGCTAAAACATCTCTCTTTAATTTTCATAGGTAAATTCATTCCAGCAAAACAGTCAGAAGACGACTTACGAAATCAGCCAAAAATAAAAAGATGGAACTTCCGACTTCAGTCAGGAGAGGACGTTGATTCCGCTGAGAATACTGTGTGCTTTAAGCCATTAGAAAAAAGCACTAAGCTCAATTCTGCGTCAAAAGTCTTCTCTTTTTCTCTTTGGTTCAGGCTAAAGTCTTTCAAGTTGTCCTCTAACGAAGTTAGTTCCTCCCCTTAAATATTCTTGCTTCTGTGGCTACTTATACTTTTAAATCCTTTAAAGTAACTAATCAAGTGAAAAGTTAAGGGCGGATACTTGAAAAATGGAGTTCCTTGAACTTGCCAAAGTTTGCGATAAGGTTAGCAGAACTAGAAAAAGGAACGAAAAAATCAAGATAATCGCAGAATTTCTAAGCAAGTTACAACCTGAAGAAATAGCCCCCTCAACTTTACTTATTACTGGGAAGGTTTTCTCAGATTTAGAACAAAAGCCGCTAGAAATTGGCTATGTAACACTGAGTAAGGCGTTGAATGCTGCGAAGCAAGGAACTTTGTTCCAAAGAAAGCTTTCCATACTAGACGTTAAGAAGGCATTCGAAGAAATAGCAAATGCAAGCGGAAAAAACTCACGAACAAAGAAAGAATCTATACTTAAGTCATTGCTAAGTAATTCAAGCGAACTAGAAAGAAAATATATTATAAAGAACATCTTCGGAGAAATGCAGCACGGCGTTGGCGAGGGTTTACTATTACAAGCAATAGCATATGCAATAAACTCTAGCGAAGAAGAAGTTAGACGTGCTTACATGTTTCTAGGCGACGTAGGAGAAACTGCAAAAGTAGCTTTAACTGGTGGTGTAAAGGCGATAAGGGAAGTTAACCTAGAACTCTTTAGGCCTGTGAAGCCAATGCTTGCAGAAATGACTTACGACTTTGAAGAGCCATTAAGAGAACATGGTGGCAAAACTGCAGTTGAAGTAAAGTTTGATGGAGCAAGAGTTCAAGTTCATAAAAAAGGAAACAAAACTAGGATATACAGTAGAAGACTTTCGGATGTAACTGAAAGTTTACCAGACGTAGTTGAAGAGATTAAAGGAGAACTAAGGGCTGAAGAGGCTGTCTTAGATGGTGAAGTTGTTGCAGTTGGAAGCGAAGGAAAACCTCTTCCATTCCAAGAGCTCATGAGAAGGTTTGGGAGAATAAGAGAAGTTCAGAAAAAGATAAAAGAAATAAAGCTTAAGCTTTATGTCTTCGACATTCTTTACTTTAACGGAAAGGTTCTTGTTGATGAGCCCTATGAAAATAGAACCAGCAAGCTTTACGATATTGTTGGAAACATTTCTACTGCTCCAAGAATTATAGCAACTAACGTTGATGAAATAAAGAACTTCTTTGAGAAAGCAATAAAAGAAGGGCATGAGGGTGTAATGGCAAAAGCCCTGCGAAGTAACTACATACCTGGATCAAGGGAAAAGAAGTGGTTTAAGATAAAGTCAGCTGATACATTGGATCTCGTCATAGTTGGTGCTGATTGGGGCTATGGAAGAAGGACAGGATGGTTAAGCGACTACTATCTAGCTGCTTTAGATGAAGAAAAGAATCAGTTTGAAATCGTAGGGAAGACATTCAAAGGCTTAACAGATGAAGAATTTAAACAAATGACAAAAAGGCTACAGGAATTGAAAATTAGAGAAACTGAGCATACAGTATTTGTAAGACCAGAGATAGTTGTAGAAGTGGCATATAGCGAAATTCAAAGAAGTCCTACTTACAGTAGCGGGTATGCCTTAAGGTTTGCAAGGATAACTAGGATAAGAGAAGACAAAAATGCTTATGACATAACTACGATTAAAGAAATAAAGAGAAGATACTTAGAGCAATTCAAGTATAAGGGAAGAATAGAATGAAATAAATTTTAGAGGAAGTTACACCTTAGCTATTAGTTTTACTTTCCTCATTAAAATCTTTAAGGTAAAAAAGATAGATCAAACAAAGTTCACTCTTAGGTGGCCTTCTAAGAGAGTTAGCTTTAGTTGCCGTCCTCAGCAGTTTCAAATAGATAGGCTTTAAACAGAAATAAGACCGTTTTAGAAACATTTGTGCTTGTAAGGTAAACTAAAACAAGATGAAGCACTGCAAAACTTCAGGTCGTAGTTTTCTCCAAGTTTGAAGCTCTTCGACGAGCTTATGAAGACTTTGAGTGGGTTCCCTCTACAGTGGGAAGGCTGATGAGGACTTCTATGAACTCAAGAGGAGCCTTAGACTTATGAATCCCAAGAGCTACGTAGCCTTTTGACCTACGTAGCTTAGAACCCCTATGACTTTGAACTTATTGCTACTGAAACGATCGTCGTTTGATCTTTCGGAACGTTTAAAGCAACTTCAACAATTATTTTAGAATGGTCATCTGACTCAAAACTCTGGATGATCCTTGGATTTACTCCATCAGATGCTGTCATTTTTATTTCGTATGTTTTGAAAGGTTTCTTTAAAACGAAACTTGCTTTTGAATTTTCAACGGCTTCAGAAAGTTCACTAACAATTTTTAAAGTAACGTTTTCTGAGGTTCCATCGTTGTTAGGCGAAAAAAAGTAATGTATTTTTCCAGCTGGCATTGAGTTTGATGTATCCTGATCTGATAAATTGTCATAGTTGTACTTGTAAATCTTTCCTTCTCTCACATAGACTATCCTATAGCCACAGTATTTTGCTCCGCTTCCAAGTTCTGCTCCAACAGTAACCGTATTTATGAACTTACACCCTTCATATGTTACTACATAATCTCTGTGGTGATGTCCAGCAAAAACTCCTAGTACTTTGTAATCCCCTATAAGCCTAAGTAAAATTGATCTTGCCGGCTCAAGTACTTGACTTCCGAACTCTGGAGGTTTAAACATTGGGACATGCATCATCATTAAAAATTTTGCACCACTACCGTTGTAGAATCTAAGGTAATTTTCAATCCATTCGATCTGCTCCTCACTAATTTCTCCATCCTCACATACTCCATCTCCATTATAGTCGCTAAGGACATCATTGACAACTATAAAGTGATACTTTCCAAATCTAAATGTATAGTTTAGGTCACCAATGTATTTTTCGTAAGTTTGTCCCTCTCTTTTTTTAAGTATTGAACTATAAACATCATGGTTTCCAACGCAAACAAAAGTTGGAACTGTAAACTTTTGGAGTAGCAAGTAAAATGTCGCATACTCCTCTTCACTATCATGATCTGTTATGTCTCCAGTTATTATAACAAACGAGGGGTTGATAAGATTTATTTCATTTATAGCTTGCTCAAAAGATTCTATCGTATTGTACCCAAGTTTCCCTATATGAATGTCTGTTATATGTACAAAACTAAAGTTTTCTGGAAAAGAATCAATTACTTGTACTGCTCTGGGTTGTACAAACTCAAGTTCTCCTTCCTTAGTTTTAGCTCTTACGGATAGGTTGTACAAACTCGTGGTTGCATTTTCTGGAACCTTAGCAACTAGCTTCCATAGTTTACTTTTGTTGTCGTACTTTTCTGATTGAAGTAGAGCACTTACTTTTTGGTACTTTGCGTATAGTGAAACATTCCACCCTAAAACGAGTGGCGTTGAATTCACTTTTATTTCAAAACTATTTCCAGCAGTTAATATAACAGGGTTTGTAGAGGTTGGATACTTAATAAATTCAAGAGGATAAAACTTAGCTTCTTCTTTATGCCTGAAAATCAGGAAGACTGAAAGCACTAAAAGTAGTGCTACTACGACTATAGCAAATACCTTAGTTAATGTCCTTCCTTGCATTATATTTTTTGTTTTTATTCCTTATTTTATAAGTTTTCTGTCTTACTTCAAGTTTAATTAAATCTCAACAAATAAATTTTCCCCTACGGCTTTAGTTTCTCTTTTTCTAAAAACTTCGCTAACTCTAAAACTCTCTCTACCACGTTTATTGCTCCACTTCCAAAAATGTAAACTACCGGTTCTACATTCTTTTCTCCTGGATCAGCAACTGCGTCAAAGTCTCCCAAAGCTTCTTTAATGAACTTGGTTATGTCGTCGTATTTTGTTCTATCCATTACTACAAACTTAAGTTTAGATTCTTTTATTGCTTTTTCTATCTCTTCATTAAACTTGATACACATACTTGCTCTAATATTTTGGTTTTTCTTGTTCATTGCTAAAAGTATCTTTGAAATATGCTTTGAAGCTTGAAACTCTGGTTGCGATGGTGCCACAGCTCTTCCATTGATTGAAGTTATTCTTCCTGGAAATGCAGCTACATCCTGCAACCCTTTTGGATCCTTTACACACATTACTATGTTTGTCCTTACTTCTGGTATCAGCAAGTCAAAGTTAGGGTAGCCCGATAAGAGCTTTAAGGCAGAGTTCAACTCTTCTATCACTTCAAGCCTGTCTGCTCGAATGTCCTCCATTTCTGTAAACAGCCTAGAGCAAACTCTGCAATTTTTTAGCTCTGGAATTTCTTTTCTATGAATCTTGCATATGTCACTTTCAAGCCTTAAAATTAAGCAACCGGAACACACTTGCCTTATGAATTCTTCATCGCTAATCTCATTTCTTGCTATCTTACTAGCTAAGTTTTCTGCAAGCTTGTCTAAAAAACTGCTTGAGATTCTTGACCTTTCTCTTATTATTCTCTTATACCTAAGTGCCGCAGTTGAAGAAATTTTTAATGTGTTAGCAACTTGCCTCACGTTCCACCCATATTTTTCTACAAGTTCTTTAGTTATTCTAGCTCTGAGCTGAGGTAAGTAAAATCTGCTAACAAGTTCGCATGGTGGTCTCATAGCTAGTTAAAGTTTTAGCCATATCTTAATAAACATAATTGTTTAGCTATAGGACGAACAACTTAAACAGTAAAGTCTTAGCCTCTTTTCACATCTTTTTCGCTCAGTGCGTCATCTGTCTTGGACCTTATTCTGCTTATTTTTACTACTGACACTTCATCTTCTCCTAAGCGGGTTTTAGATTTCTCCTAACAGCTTTGTTCCTATTTGGAGGTTTATATCTTTCTAATTGTTCTAACACATCTTATATCTATGTTTAAGACGTAGCTCTTGGTGAGATAAACATAAGCTAATGATCAAAAATGTTTAAAACTAAAAAGAAGTGCTTCTACTAGAACTAATCTCTTTTTCAGGGGGTCTGGAGCAAGTCCAAGTTGCTCCATCGCACCGCACCAAGTAGATAAACTTCTTCCTCGCCAAATACAACAGGTGTTGCGGAAGCAGAGTATTCGTCTATAGCAATTCTAATTTCTCCAAGGGCTTTTTCTACTATTCTTGAGTCTGCAAGTCTTAGTTTTATTGTTCTCATGGGCTTAACCATTAAGTTCTTAAGCAAAGACTCTGGCAAAACAGTGTACGTTGAACCACTATTAACAATAAGCTCAACTTCAGCTTCTCTTATTTTCTCATAAACGTTCCATACTTTTGCTCTTACTTTGAATGTCCCCATTATAATCAATTGAACTTAAACTTCATAACTTATAAGGCCTTTTCCAATTTAATTCTAAAATGAGATTCATTTAGCATTGCTGAGTAGTTTAATAGTCTTAAAGAAGATAGGCCAAAAAGGATCTTGCTCAGGCCTTTTTATTTTTCTTTCTCCTCCACCTTCTACAAGTACAACTTCCTCAACTTTATCTGTAACTTCGCCTATTACTTCAGCATCAATCCCTTTCTCTTTTAGCATTGAAACAGCTTCGTTGGCTTTTCGAGGCTTTACTGTTGCTATCAACGTTCCTTCACTTATGGCTGCGAACGGATCAGCCTCAATACCAGTAAGCTCTGAAAATGCATCAAGTACTTCCTTAACTTCTTCCTTTATGAAAAGCTTCTCCTTAAACACTCTTATCCCAACTTGGCTGGCTTTAGCTACGTCATGCAAAGCACCCCATACTCCATACTCTGTTGCGTCATGCATTGAAGTTACACCGCTTCTTAAGCCAATCTTTGCTAAAGTTAATGCATCTTCTACTACGCTCTGTAAGTAAAAAAGTTCGCTCGCCTTCAGAGCAAATTCTTTTCCATGTCTTTCTTCGATGTATTTTGGGAACATCGTAGAAAGTATCCCTGCAGCTTCTACTGCAGGACCCTTTGTCATTATTATTTTATCTCCAGGTCTTGCCATCTCTGTAGTTACGTAGCCATCTTTTGGTGCTACTGTAAACATCGTAGCACCACCTATCATTGGATAATCGATGCCTTCATACTTTCCAGTATGGCCTGTAACTATTGCAACTCCAAGCTTCTCGCACTCGTTGTGAATGCCCTTCCAAAGCTTTACAAACTCCTCTTTCTTCATACTCTGTGGAAGGTTTAAGTCTATTGCTAGGTACTTTGGTGCAACTCCAGATGTTGAAACGTCGCTCGCTAGTATGTGTACAGCAAACCATGCACTTCTTTCCCATCCGTACTCAGGAACAACAAACACTGGATCACTCTTAACAATTAGAACGTTGTCTCCTAAGCTAACTACACCTACGTCAACTCCATGCTTTGGTTTAACCAATACTTCTGGACCAACTAATCCTAGGTTTGGGTATATCACTTCATCAAACACATCTGGAGGAAGTTTTCCAAGTCTTGGTAGTTCGTTCATTTCAACTCACCTCTTTGTTCATTGCTATCCTAACTACTTTGTTCGCAACTTCAACAGCATCTTTCCCAAATACATAAAGTACTGGTTCTTTACCCCAATCTCCTAGGTCACAAATTACGTCTGGAACTCTTCCAAATTTCTTTATTGCCTTTTCTACTAACCATGGTACACTTCCCCCCTCTTTTTCTTTTAGTTCTGAAGGCTCCTCACTACGCTCGTATGAAACAACTGATAATCCAATAGACCTAATAAAACCTACTATACTTTCACTGTACTTAATGTTCATAGCTGCTCTAATGTTTTCATCGAACTCCATAGCTTTCAGTAGTGCTCTAGCCATATGCCAAGAAGCGCCAAAGCTTGGTGGCGAAGAAGCCTTAACTTTGTTTCCAACCTTAACTATCCTTCCTAGAACTCCTGCTACGTGCTCTATACTTTTTGCGTATGGCTTTGGTAAACTCATTACTAAGTTCATTTGAACTTCTGGCACTAAATTAGCAACTTCGTTGTTTTTCTCTAAAATTTCAATTGCTTTACCCATGTTTTCTAGAACGTTGTATTTTTCAGCTGGAAGCTGAAGCCAAGAAGTAGGGTTTACTGGACCTTGACCTTTGCCAACATCTAAGCTGTAAGCAATAGCTTGAGTTACAAAGAGCTTGGCAATCCTAACAGCTTCCTGAATTTCTTTCCCCTTAGCTAGTTCAGCAGTTATAGCTGCTGAGAAAGTGCACCCTGTACCATGGGTGTTCTTAGTAGGTATTTTGCTTGTCTTTAGCTCTTTGTATTCTCCCTTGTAGTAGAGTACGTCGACAGCTTCGTTGCTACTTAAGTGCCCACCCTTTATAACTACAGCTTTAATGTTATAGCTTTCCGCAATCTTTTTTGCAGCTACTTTCATATCGTCAATGCTTTCTATTGAAATTCCAGTTAGTTTCTCAGCTTCTAGTATGTTTGGAGTAACGATTGTTGCAATTGGAAAGAGTTCGTTCGTTACTGTTTTGATAGCTTCTTCCTTTAGGAGCTGAGTTCCATCCTTAGCTAAAATAACTGGGTCTACAACCAATGGACACCTGCAATCTTTCAATGTTTTTGTAACTGTTGAAACTATTTTTGTGCTGTAGAGCATTCCAGTTTTTATTGCACTAACTTCGATGTCTTCAAGAACAGCCTTTATTTGTTCCTCTACAACTTCCGAAGGAATCTCGTAGATCCTTTTCACATGTTGTGTGTTTTGTGCAGTAACTGCTACTACAACAGACGCTCCATGTACTCCTAGCATAGAAAAAGTCTTTAGGTCTGCTTGTATTCCTGCTCCCCCTCCAGAGTCACTTCCTGCTATCGTTAAAGCAACTGGTGTCTTCATTCTTATCTCAGTTGATTAGAAACATGTTTATAAACATGTTTTTTCAAAACATGAGCTAAGATGTCAACCGTAATGAAAGTAGCCCAAAGAGGCTCTAAAACAAAGGAAATGGAGGCAGTCGCTATAGATGAAGGTGTAGAGGTCGAAAATCTAAGGCAAAGAATAGCTCGTGGCACAGTAATTATTCCTCGAAACATTAACCGAGAGCTAAAGCCAGTTGGCATAGGGGAAGGCCTTACTACAAAAGTTAACGTTAACGTTGGTTCCTCTACAACCTACGTTAATTTAGACCTTGAGTTGGAAAAAGTTAAGGTTGCAATTGAGTACGGAACAGATACTTTAATGGATTTAAGCACTGGGGGCGACCTTGATGAAATTAGAAGAAAGCTTCTAAAAATTACGAATGTTCCCTTTGGAACTGTTCCAGTCTATCAGGCTAGCATTGAAACAGCTAAGAAGAAAGGCGCTGTAGTTTACATGACCGAGGACGAAATCTTCAGCACAATAGAAAAGCATCTAAAGGATGGGGTTGACTTCATTACTGTTCATACTGGAATAACGAAAGAGCTTGTAGGTAAACTAAAGACTAGCTCAAGACTTGCAGGTATTGTAAGTAGAGGGGGCGCAATACTAGCTGCATGGATGTTACATAACAACGAGGAAAATCCTCTTTACTCTAACTTTGATTACTTGCTTGAACTCGCCGAGAAATACGACGTTACCTTAAGCTTAGGTGATGCTTTAAGGCCTGGAAGCATAGCTGATGCTCACGACGAACTTCAAGTAGCTGAGCTCGTAAACAACGCAAGGCTAACTAAGAGGGCATGGAGTAGAGGAGTACAAGTTATGATAGAGGGTCCTGGTCACATGCCTTTAGACAAGATCGCATCTGACGTAAAGCTTGAGAAAGCTCTTACTGGTGGCGCTCCTTACTACGTCTTAGGTCCCTTAGTCACAGACGTAGCTGCTGGTTACGATCATGTTGCTTCTGCAATTGGAGCCGCCATAGCTAGTGCTGAAGGTGCAGACTTAATATGCTACTTAACTCCAGCAGAACATCTTTCCTTACCAAACGCAGAGCAAGTGAAGGAAGGACTCATAGCAGCAAAAATTGCAGCACATGCTGGAGACATTGTTAAGTTGGGCGAAAGAGCTAAAGAAAAAGACGTGAAAATGTCTAAGGCAAGAGCAAAGTTAAACTGGCAAGAAATGTTTAATCTTTCCTACGACAGCAAACGTGCAAAAACAATACATGAGCAATTTGGAGCTTCTTCTGTAACTTCTTGTACAATGTGTGGTTCGTTGTGCGTGTACTTAATCCTTGAAAAGTATCTAAAAGGTGGCAACTAATGAAGCTAATGGAAACTTGGGTAAAAACCCCATGTTTAAAGGGAAAACATCTTCTTATAGTAAGCGAGTGCCTTCAGTATGTAAATCCTAAGTTGTGGAGAGCTTTAACAAAGGGAAAAACAGTTCTAACTTATTGTCCAGAAAACGAATGCTCAGCAAGCTATGGAAAAATTGCTTCAATGATTCGCAGTTCTTCTCCAAAAAGTATAACTGTAGTAACAATAGATGGAAGCCCACATTGCTTTCAACTTCATGCAGCAGTAAACGAAGCTGAGTATATACTTGGTGAAAAGGTGGAACGAGAACACTACGTCTTAGTTGATGGAAAAAAGTTAGTTAAGATAGACCCAAACACAGTACGACTGGCTAGATATTTAAGCGTTTTAGATAAGTTTGCGGGTTCAAACAAAGGAATCTTAGAAGAAATTGAAAAGCACAGCTTAGAGTACCAAAGAGCAAAGAGTTTAAGCTTAAAAAAGAAAAAATAAGAACTATTACCTCTTCCTTACGAAATAGTAAACAAAAGCTATAACGACTATTACTGCTATAACTCCAACGATTATAACTTCTGTTGGAAAGCTTGGCTGAGTTACTTGTTGAGGCGGTTGTTCTTGCTTTTTAGCTGGAAATAGGCTGTATATACTTACTTTGTTACCAGCTACGTCGCTCACATCAGCTTTTAAATAAAGTCTTGTTCCTCCAGAAATTTGGTCTGAAGTTACGTTTGTCCAAACTTTATAAACACAAGTTGAGTTTGACAAAGGAACTAAATCAACTAGATTTGCAGGTTTCCATGTGCTGTTGTCTGTTGAGAAGTAAAAGTTAACTTCTCCAACTCCCCATCCTTCATCGTATGCTTTAAAGTTAACTATTGAAAATCTTTCGTTAAACGAAACGTTACCAAAGAAGTTTCCTTTCGGCTTAGAGCTATCTTCAACGTCATAAATTGTTAGATGAAAAGTACTCTTTGGAGGTAGTGTTACGTTAGCAACATTAACAACGTAGTAGTTCGTTGAGTTAAATACAGAGAAACTAGGCTTAAACGGGCTCCAACTATAGCTACTAATCGGCTTATCCTTAGGCAAAAGAAAAGTTATTCTTATGTTTTCAAATTTTTCATTAAGTTCATTCTTAGAAAAGAAAGATACTACATGGTGCATTCCATCGTTATTTGTGTAGTAATACTTTAGATATCCTATTTTGTATGGAAGAACTTTTTCTCCAGAATCAATTGGAATTGAGTTAGGGTACTTGAACATTCCGGTTCCACTGTAGTACAAGCTAGCTTCGTTCAACGAACCATTAGAATACAAGGTTAGTATCTTGTAGCCCCTTATGTCATAGTCAGCAACATCGTAAGCTATTGCCGCTGGAGAAATGAAGTAGTGCTTATTTCCATAACCATCAACAAGAAGAACGTTTAAGTCTGTGTGGATGTGCTCTGACAAGATTAGTCTTACGTTTCTCTGAACAATAACTTTCAACAAGAGTTTAGTTTCATTAAGATGAGGTCTAAAGGAACTATAAATAGCATTTGAAGCTGCTAATTCATCAATTTCGTTTTCGTTTATTACGTAAAATACTGCACTTCCATTATCTTTTATAGAAGGAGAAAACAACGGATGATGGAATGCAAGTATCTTGAAGCTGGCGTTACTCTTCGAAAGAACTTCATCAGCCCATGCAATATACTTCTCCCTTATCCAGCCATCAGAGTCAGTCGGAAGGACTACTAGCTGAAAGTCTCCTATCCTAATTGTGTAATTTAAGGGTCCGAAGATTGATTGATAGATGTCAGAAATTCCTACTCCTTCGAATTCGTGATTTCCAGAAACAACGTACGTTGGAACACTTGACATTAAGTAAGAGCCCAAGAAAAGTTTCCACGCAGAAGAAATTGAAGGTGTTTCTACTAAGTCTCCAAGGAATACAGCAAACGTTGGATTAACTAAGTTCATTTCTCTTATGGCTTCATAAAGATAAGGAGCTCCTGTTGGAGTTTTTACGTCTCCAAAAGCAAACAATTTTACAACTTTAGGAAAGTTTGAAATTACCCAAATACTGTTTGGTTCAACCTCAGTCGTTCCATTCTTGTAAACTAAAGTTAAATTGTATAAGCCGTCTGGCACTTCCATAACGGGACCAAAGGTTAAATTGTAAAAGTTTTCACCAACTTGTGTTACTGATGTTAACTTGAATTCAAAGCTTCCATACACACTTTCTAGCCTTGAGCTTGCTATACCGTTTGCATCCTTTCCAGAAACGACAACGTAGAACTCTTTTCCTTTAAGAACTGGTTCTGGAATGCTGAGTAGAGGAAACTTTATATGCGAAGCATAAAACACAATCTTAGCTTGAGGGTATTCTATTTGTGACTTTAAACCAATTCCTATTGAAGAAAGAAAAACTGTCGTAATCAAAACAGTTAACAAAAGTTTTCTGTACTTCATTCTTTTGTCTCTAAACATATTTTTCATCTACGTACTTAAAAACGTTTCTTATTTATTCATGTAATTTTTAACAGGTAGCTTCAAGAGCAGGTTCTCTAAGCCTTTAGTTCTATGGAATATGCTACACCTTCTTCTTTTTCCTTCTTTATTACTATAGCATCGTTTGGTTTAAAGAAAAGTCTTATTTTTTCTCCTTCTCTAATTTCTATGTTGCTTGGAACATTAAATACAACTTCACCAATTCCTGTTAAAGCTTTTGCCTGTTTGTAAAATCCAGAGAAATAAACCCAACTCACTCTTCCTTCAACAAAATTTTTAGCATCGCTAAAGCTGAAAGCCTCAGGTCTTACTATTACATTAACTTCTTCTCCCTCCATAACTTCTTCTGTACTCGTTGCTTCTAGTACTTCTCCATTCTCAAGCTTAACTTTTACTACTTCGTTTTCTTTTTTCACAACTCTTCCAGGAAAAACATTGCATTTTCCTATAAATGTGGCGACAAACAAATTTTTTGGATTTTTGTATATATTCGTCGGAGTGTCTACCTGAACCAGTCTTCCATTGTTTATTATTCCAAGTCTATCTGCAATAGACATGGCTTCTTCTTGGTCATGCGTGACGTAAACTGTTGTTATCCCAAGTTGCTTCTGAATTGATCTAAGTTCTGCTCTCATCTCAACTCTTAGCTTTGCATCTAAGTTGCTCAAAGGCTCGTCTAAAAGTAAAATCTTTGGCTCTATAACTAAGGCTCTTGCTAGCGCAACTCTTTGTTGCTGTCCACCGCTTAGTTGGTTTGGATATCTTTCCTCGAGGCCGCTTAGTCTTATAAACTCAACTACCTCCTTCACTCTTTTCCTTATCTCTTCTTCTTTAAAGCCTCTAATCCTTAATCCATAGGCAATGTTTTCATACACGGTCATATGGGGCCACAATGCATAATTTTGAAATACCATTCCAGTCCCCCTCTTGTACGATGGCTCATAGGTAACTTCTCTTTCGTCAAAAAATATTTTTCCCGAATCAACAAACTCAAGGCCAGCAATTAGCCTAAGTAAGGTTGTTTTCCCACTTCCACTTGGCCCAAGTATGGCAAAAAACTCACCGTGATTTATCTTTAAAGAAACGTTGTCGACCGCTTTTACCTTCTGAAAGCTCTTCCGCAAGTTTTCTAGTGTAACGTTAACCATAGCAGGTCACACTCCTAGAAATGCTGTTCTTTGTTTTAGTACTCTATTTGTTATAAACATTACCACAATTTGCAAGCTCATAAGTAAGACGCCAAGAGATGCTGCTACGCTAATGTTTCCAACAGCTCCACTTGAATAAATAACTTGGCTCATGTAGTAAGTTATTGGTCCCTGTTGAGGCTTTAAGCTACTTAAAGTTATGCTTGTGCTAACTTCGTTCATAGAGTAAACAAAAGAAAGTAGCATACCTCCTATCAGGTTAGAAGATATAAGAGGTAAAACGATGCTTTTTAAAGTTTCAAACCTGCTTGCACCTAGGTTCATGGCTGCTTCTTCTAAGCTAACATGTGTTTGTTGTAGTCCCCCAAATATAGTCCTCGCAGAGAATGGGAGGCGTCTAACAGAATAAGCAAAAATCAGTAGGATTCCAGGATTTACAAATGGATCAATCAAGCTACCGGAGAAAACTGTTGCGAAAAACAGTAGGTAACCAAGAGCTAGTATAATTCCAGGAATTGCTATTGGCATAGTAGAAATGGTATCGAGTAAGCTAAGGCCAGGTAGATGAGTTCTTGAAACCAAGTAAGATACACTTATTCCAACTACTAACATTATTGCTGTAGCAACGCCTGAGTATAAAATACTGTTTGTTATCGCATTCACTACGTCTTTATCTAGAGCCATCTGGAAGAAGTACTTTAAAGTAAAAGTTGTAGGCAAAGCAGTTCCACTCATCGCCCAGTTGGTGAAGGCAAGTATAAAGGTTCCAATCTGTGGCAAAGAGCAACTTACAACTACAATAAGCAAAAACAACGCTAAAATTGTTCCCCAAGTTCCTCTAATTTTTCTCACCCTGGGGTTAAACCTTCCTCCCTTCTGTAACATAGAATATTGTCTCAAGGTCATATACTTCTTTATTCCTAGAAAGGCAATGGTAGAAATTATTATCAAAATAACAGCTAAAGCGTACGTGCTCGCGTGAACTTGCTCTGTACTTCCAAGACCTCTTCTGAATTCACTATATATATAAAAGTTTATTAACTTTTGATGTAAGCCACTTCCAAATGCTCCACTAAGTCCAACTGGTGCTCCTAAGTCTTCAAGGCTTATTATAAAAACTAGCGTTGCACCAGAAGTTACTCCTGGAGTTATCAGTGGTAACGTTATGTCTTTGAACAACCTAATTCCTTTAGAACCCAAAACTTCAGCCTGTTCTTCCATTGTTGGATCTAAGTTTGTTAAAGAAGAAGAAACATTTATGAAAACAATTGGAAAGAATGAAATTGTTTGAATGATTATTATTGCTGGCAACCCATAAATTAAAATTTTAGCTGGAAGTATATGGAGCTCGTCGTAAAGGAAGTAGTTGAGTAGCCCATTTGGACCTAAAAACTTTCCAATCACGAAAGCGTTTACAAAAGGCGTGGCAAGCATTGGTACAAGTAATAGACTTCTTATTATGTTTTTAAAAGGAAAATCATACCTAACGACAGCAAAAGCAGTTACTATTCCTAAAAGAACAGAAAAAATCGTAACAAGAGAGGAAGAAACTATGCTGTTTAGAATTATTCCAAAGTCGGGACCCCTTAAGCCAATTAAAATAAAGTTTCCAAGAGGTGTAGATGCAGACTCAACAAAATTTAAGTTTGGAGGCCAAAGTATAAAGTCTTGGCTACTAAAAATAAAAACAAAGTTTTGAAGCGATATACTTCCCTTATAAACAAAAGCTTTCCACATTAAGTAAAAAATCGGAATTAAAAAAAACACAATAAGTAAAAAAGAAGCTAAAAAAAGCTGAATTAAAGTTAAGTTGTCAAGCTCTCTCTTCAGCTTAGACGAGCTTCTTAGGTTGTTCAACTCTATTTGCCTACAATTTTTTCCAATTCGCTTGCTACGTTGCTGTATCTACTTAATGCTGCATTCGACCATGCGTTAATCAAGGCCTTCCTGTAATCTAGGTCACTGAACACTCTTTGACTTATGGATTGCGCATACTCTTGGGTAAAAACTTTTTCTACACCATCGGCAGGGTCAACGAACTTTAGCTTTAATGGGTTTGTTAGCTCGTCTACTAAGGCTGAGAAGTCCTTTTGACTTATCTTTCCGCTTAACCTTGCTTTTGCTAATTTCCCCCAAGTTTCTTGAAGTTGTGAGTGTGGTTTGGTAATAGTGGAGTAGTAGAACCACATTACTGCTTGCTCGTAAGATAACGCCAAGTCATCACTAAAGTTTATGCTTAGAGAAGCAACAGTATCTTCGTAGGAAGCCTTTAAGTCAGACCTTTTCTTTCCTTCTGGCGTATCAAACACTGCAGGGTTTGCGGGCAGTCTGTTAGTTCTGTTGTCAAGCCATATTTTTTGTCCCTCAGCACTAAGAACCCAGGCAATAAATGCAGTAGCAGCTTCTTTATTCTTGCTTGAAGCTAACAATGCTATTGGGTCACCGTTAACTATCGACCCATCTTTTGGAATTATATACCTACAGAGTGTTGGATTTTCGAGCTGAGCTGTGTAGCCATAAAAGTCAATTGTATTACCTACTCCTATGTCTCCTCTTATTACTGCATCTCTCACAAGTCCAGATTCATCGTATATTACTGAGTTTGCTCCAATTAGTGTTAAAATTTCCCAACCTTTTTCCCAACCATAACGTTGTAGGATAATTTCAAATATTCTTGTGTTGCTTGTGCTAACCGTAGCGTCGGCAACTCCTACACTTGGAACTGGTAGCGTAGAAGCATAGGTTTCATTTGCCAAGTCAATCCATGTTTGAGGAACTGGAAGCTTAGCTTTGCTTAAGTAGTTTAAGTTCACTGTAAAGCCAAATGAAGAAATTGCAGCAGCAACCCAAATTAAATTTCCTTTCGAATCATACCTCTTCATTGGAGCTCCTGACAAAGTATCTGGAATTTGCTTAACTACGGAAGAAATTTCACCTCCTTCAAGAGGGCTTAGTAGCCCATTTGTTGCTAAGAGGTCAAACAATGTGGGTCCACCGCCCCAAGCTACGTCAATTTCCTGTCCTTCTTTGCTTGCACTTGTTTTTATTATGTCAATCCATTCCGAAGGGTCTACAGACAACCACTGTACGTCTTTTACGTTGTACTTCTTTACAACGTCCGAGCTCATAAAAGCAGCTTTTGCTACGTCTAAAATGTCATAGCCATGCCTCGTTATTACCCTTAGCACTACGGGCTTTTTTGGTGGAAAAACATAAACATAGGCAAGATAAGCTGTTGACGCTAAGACTAAAAAAGCTACAACTATAGCCAAAATACTTTTTGAATTCATCTTCACTTGCTTTTCACCTACCTTAACCTAAAATCTTTTAATATTTTAACATTTCTTTCGTTATCGTACTCTTGCAATTTTTTAGTTGAATGTGTGAATTAACATTTATATTTACTAAAAACAAATAAAAAGGCATGAGAAGAGAAAGGGAAATTGGATTTTTAGTAGCTCTCGCCCTTCTACTGTTACTCCCTGCACAAAGTGTATTCTCTCAAGGAAAGCCGCTAGTTGTAGTATTTGCGAAAGGAATGCTAAAAGCAAATCTTGAGCTTAACTACATGATAGGCAACATATCGCAAGTAGAGTGGAAGGTTTACACTGATACTATAACCTACGACGACATAAAGAATGCAATAATGGTAATACTTGTGCAAGTTGATACTGGTGCAAACTATACACAATCAGAAATCTCAGCAATTAAGCAATGGATGAACACAGGCTCCGGAAAGGTACTTTGGATTACTGGAGACTCTGACTACAAAGGTGGTGATTACTTAAGAATAGCGCCAGCAAATGCAGTGGCTGAAGCTGTTGGAAGTAGGCTTAGAAACGACAATTGTGAAGCTACAGATCCTGGAAGAGCTCCTGCAAAGCCTTATCATGTGGTAGCGGATATAACTCCAGATAAAGAACTTTCTGTACTAGCAGATGGTGTTTCAGGATGGGTCCTGTTCCATGGACCTGGAGCAATAGCTGCTTACGATAACGGAAAATGGTATACGTTAGTTGATCAAAGTTTAGATAACATATACAGAATTGCTTGGACTAGCGAAAAGGGTGCAATCCAAGAGTTTGTTTCTCCATTACCTTCTGCATACAAAGTAGGATATGTTGGAAAAATTTTGCTTATGGCCGCGGAAGTTTTAAGTAACAACAACATAGTATTATTCAGCGCGGAAGCTCCATTTGACCACTACAGAGGAATGTGGAATGCAGCTTATGAAGAATTTCCAAGTCTCTCAGGTCCCCAATTCGTCACTAATGTAGTACTCTGGGGTGCTGGACTAAAAGGAACAAAGCCAACTTACGTAACCTTCTGGACAAAGGCCACTCCCTACATTGCAGGAGGCATAGTTGTTCTGATAGTTGTAGTAGCACTCTACTTTCTTGTCATCAAAAAGAAGAAGTAAACTTAATCTTTTGTTTTTTATTTTTTCAAATTTATTTTTGTTTTGTGTCATCTGTTAGAAGCTACATACTCACGAAAAATTTAAAACTACTTTTTGATTCTTAGAACGAATGGCTCTTAGTGCAATTTCGTTTGACTTTGGTGGTACCTTAGCTTTTGAAACAGAAGAAGACTACGAAGTATATCATAGGATTCTCACAAACCTTGGTTTTAATTTTAGTTTAAGTTCTTTAGAGTCTGCATTTAAAAAAGCTAGAACTATCTGGAATACAAAGCGTCAAAGAGGTGAAATTTGGAATGAAGAGCGTATGCTTGAGCTTGTGAAAGATATGCTAAATTTCATTGGAGTAAAAAACGAAGAGTTGGCCACAAAAATAGTGAATCTTTGGCCAGAAAATGTTAGCTTTAAAGCATACGAAGATGTTTCTAAAACTTTAGATGAGCTAACAAAAAGCAATTACAAGCTAATAATAATTTCTAACGTTTCATCAGAAAGGAACTTAAGAACCTACCTCATAAAGTGCGGCTTGCAAAAATACTTCAGCTACTTAGTTGCCTCTGGAACAGTTGGAATTGAGAAACCAAATAAGGAAATCTTCTTACTAGCATCGAAAATGCTTGGAGTAGAGCCACATCGCATTTTGCATGTTGGAGATGACTATGAAGCTGATTATATTGGAGCAAAAAATGCAGGATTTAAGGCTGTATTGTTAGATAGGGCCGAAAAGTATAATGACAAAGATATTCTCAGAATAAAGAGCCTACTTGAGCTTCTAGAAATTTTAAACTCATAAGTCTATTTTTTATGTCGCAACTTCAAGAGTTGCCACTACTGGAAGATGGTCAGAGGAATTACTAGAAATAACTTCAAAGTTTACTAGCTTAAAATGTTTTGTAAAGAAGATATGGTCAATCTTTACTGTAGGTTTATTTGATGGAAATGTGTATGAATTATATTCAGGGTAGACTCTACTAATTTCATTTAAACCATTATCCAGTAGTATTTTTACTGCTTCGCCAGAAATTGGTTCATTGAAGTCTCCAACTAACAACGTTGGAAAACTATCTGAAACGCAAATTTCTAAAAGCTTTTTACTTTGCTTAATTCTTTCATCCTTGCTTAATCCTAGGTGTGTGTTGATGAATTTAAATTTAAATCCATTCAAATTTAGGTACATAAGAATTGCATGCCTCTTTTCATTTAAAGGAACCTTAAAACTAAGAATTCTTCTAAAGGCATGAGAAAGACTCTTAATTGGTTTCCAAGGTAACTGAACGTCAACTGCTTTTACTATTTCAATATCTTTTCGTACTAGCGCTAAGTTTCCAAAAGTGTTTGAAATTGTTGGGCACCAGAAAAAGTTCATGTTGAGCTCCTTTGAAAGTATTTCTCCCATAAAACCAAAATCTTGACTCCAACTATGCTTTCCTCTTGTACACTCTTGTAGTCCAACTAAGTCTGATTTAATGTTCTTCAGTAAAGCTACGCTTTCTTGAAACTTCGGCTTAAAGTTAGGGTCTAAGCCCGCATGCAAATTCCAAGTGCAAACTTTTATCTTCACAAGAACGATGAAAGGTAACAGTCTACTAAAATCTTTTGCTAAGTCTTATTTTTTAAAACAAAAACTTAATAGTATACTCTTAGGTTTCTCTTCTACAAAAGGTTAGGATGCATAACGAAAACAACGAGCTTCCAAAGGAAATAGAAGAAGGTAACATAGAATATAAACTAAAGGTTGTTATCAGCAATCCTGAAAGATTAGAAGAACTTGCTACCCAGCTAAACTATAGGTTAAATGAAGGAGGCGGTGAAGCTTTTTATGAGCTGGGAGTTTCAGATGAAGGTGAACTTATTGGGCTATGCGAAGAAGAGGCAAAAATTACGCTTGCCAATTTTGAAGAAATATGCAAAAGAGTTAATGCTTCTTTTACAATAGTTAGAGAAGCTGAGGGCAAGAAAGGGAAAGTTTACGAACTACTTGTTAGAAGAACAGTAGACTCTCCTCCTGTAACTACTTCTATCGTACTAATCGGAAACGCAGATGCTGGGAAGTCAACAATTAAAGGTGTCTTAGTTCATAACACGTTAGATGATGGAAATGGGTTAGCAATGAGCAAAGTAGCACGATACATACACGAAATAAAGATGAGAAGAACGTCTTCAGTCTCAACTCATATTCTTGGATTCAACATGGAGAACGTAACTGTTAACTCTGCACTGCCCAGTTACAATGAGAGTGAGATTTACTTAAGGTCTTCAAAGATAGTAAACCTAATAGATTTGGCTGGTCATGAACGATACTTAAAGACAACCTTGAGAGGAATAACTGGAAACTTGCCCGATTATGCTATGCTAGTTGTTGCAGCAAACTCTGGAATCGTTGGTACATTCAAGGAGCATCTTGGAGTATCTTTAGCGTTGAGAATTCCTGTTTTCATCGTGGTTACAAAAATAGACATAGCGCCAAAAGAAAAGTTAAAACAAACTCTAAACGATATTTCTCACGTTCTTAAGTTGCCAGGCATAAACCAAATTCCATTTGTAATTAAATCAAAGGATGATGCAGTTCTTGCTGCTAGAAATATGAAAAGTGGAAGAGTAGTTCCAATATTCATGGTTTCAAATGTAAGTGGGTTTGGATTAGAAAATCTAAAATCTTTCTTGAATCTTTTACCTCCAAGATTAAGGTGGTATGAAAAGGTAGCAAAGCCATTTAAATGCTACGTAGACGAACTTTTCAACGTTTCTGGAGTTGGAACCGTAGTAAGTGGACTAGTAGAAGAAGGTGCAATATCAACAGGAGAAGATGTTTTCATAGGCCCATTTGTTGGCGAGAGAAAAATATACAGGAAAGTGAGAATTAAAAGTATTCAAATTAACAGAGTGTTCGTAAACAGGGTATTTGCAGGACAAAGCGCAACTTTTGCAATTCCAGAAGTTGAGTATGATGAAGTTAGGAAAGGTATGGTCTTACTTGGAACAAATGCCAAACTGATATCTATAACTAAGTTTAAAGCTGACATAAAAGTATTACATCATCCAACGACGATAAAAGTTGGTTATTCTCCTGTTATCCATCTTCATACTATAAGGCAAACCGCTAAAATTGTTAACATGACTAAAGATGCTTTAAGAACGGGGGATTCTGATGTAGTAACTTTTCAGTTTATTCAAAGACCAGAACATGTTGAAGAAAATGAAGTCTTCCTCTTCAGAGAAGGAAGGACGAAAGGCATAGGTGTTGTACTAGAAACATATAGCTGATATTGTCGACTTAAAGTCACTATGAGCTTGTCACGTTTCTTGTATAAACCAAGAAAGACCCTTACGTATAAATACTAATAGCGTCTTGAGAAATCTTTAAATATTTGTTTTTAGTTCTTGTTTTATGCTAAGAACTTTTAAATTTCTTTTGTTAGTGCTTGTAGCGCAAATTATATCTTTCAATTCTCTAACTAGCTTTATTTTCGTGAGAGCGTCTACTGAAAACTATTCGTACTTAAAGATAGTACCAGAGCCAAAGTTTTTGAACTTCACTGGGAGATGGTTTCAGTTTGATGGTTTTTACAACTTCCCTAGCTTTTTGAGAGAAGCCTTTAACGTTTCAAGAGGAAACTGGAAGCTTGTTAACACAACTTTACCAAGTTCATTTACAAGCTACGTGAGAATAAAAAATGGAGTGGTTGAAGTTTCAGGAGACTTAAACGTTGCATATGCTACTGTTTTACAACTGATAAAACAAAGACCTGGATACTTACCAGAAGTTGAAGTTGGTGAAGCTCTTAACTTTAAGTTTAGAGGTTTTCACTTAGACGTAGCAAGAGGAGGAGTTCCAAGAGTTGAGACATTCAAGGATCTACTAAACTTCCTTTTCCTGCTTAAGTACAATTACTTAGGTATTTATCTTGAGGATCTCTTCCCTTGGGAAAACTATCCTGAAATAGGTTCAAACAGAGGTAAATTTACAAGAGAAGAGCTTTCAGAAATCGTTAACTATGGCAAAAGGCTTGGAGTCGAAGTATTTCCTTCTCTTGAACTCTCAGGGCACATGAACAACATACTTTCTATTCCAAGTCTTTCAAAGTACAGTTTGAATGGTAATACTTTTCAACTAGACATCAGCAATAAAGAAGCAAGAAACTTTGGCTACAGCCTCTTAGATGAAGTTGTTAATTTTTGGCCCTCCAGCTATATACACATCGGAGGTGATGAGAACCAACTTGATGGCGTTAGTGATGCGCAAAAACTTTACGAAAGCTACTACAAGAGTCTCATTGATATTGTTAAAAGTAAAGGAAAGACGCCGATAATGTGGGGTGACGCTTTACTTTGGACCTGGTCCGATCTCGCCAACAGTACAACATGGAAGAACGTTATCATTGCCAATTGGGATTATGGTACAGCCTCAAAAGAACATTTTATAGATAACATCCGCTTCTTCAAAGACAAAAACATAACTCAAATAATTTCTCCAGGCCTTTGGAACTGGAATGCATTTTATCCTTCTTTTGATTACGCTCTCATTAACTTAAATTCTTCGTTGACTGTTGCTAGAGACGAAGGGATTTTTGGCTTCCTAATAACTGCTTGGGGTGACGATGGTTGTGAATGCTTACTTTCTTACCTTCGTCCTTTATTGTTAATATCAATGGAGATTGCTGAGGGAAAAGGTAATTGGGAGGAAACTTGGTTAGACAAGTGGGTTGCATTAACTGGCGAAAGCAAAGAAGTTGCAGAAGCAAGAGTAAAGCTAGGAAGCGCAATCATTTTTAGAAACTTAAAGTCTCTTCTCTTTAAGGGTAGTACTGTTGATAGTGGAGCAATTTCTTTTATGGAAAGTATTCTTGATAGCATAAGCAAAGTTGAGCTACCTCGCGACTTGTCTTTTATTAGAGCTATGTTAAGTGCTGCTATTAAAAGGAGTGAAGGAAAACTAACTTCAGACGAAGTTTCAGACTTAGAAAAAGCATACTCAAGTCTTTGGCTAGGGGAAAGAAAGCCAGAGGGCTTAGATTATAACTTACAGAAGTTTCAGAACATAGCTGAGCAAATGAAGTCAGAAAAGCTACGCCAAACAACAATTTTGCTTTCTGTATTCCTAGTTGTGGTAGTTGCTTTAGTGATTGGAATAAAGTTGTTCTACTCAAGGTAACTTTTGATTAATGCTCTTAGTTTCAGTACAAGAGAAAAGCATATCAAGTCAAGTTTATGTCGAAGCTTATTCTTATGAAGCTGAAAGAGTTTGTAAGAAGGTATGGCGAGCCTTTTTCTAAGCAACTTGGAATAGACTTAAAATCAGGAAGAAGTGAAGAAATCTTTAAGTGGTTTCTGGCTTCTATCCTTTTTGCGAAACCAATAAGGGAAAGTTCAGCGACAAAAACATACTTTTGCTTTATGAAGTATGGAATAACAAATGCAAAAAAGGTTTTAGATGCCGGATGGGAGAAACTAGTTGAAATTTTAGATGAAGGTGGCTACACTAGGTATGATTTTTCTACTGCAGATAAGCTCCTAGAAGTATTCGGAAACTTGCAGAAAAATTATGGAGGCGACTTGAATAAGCTTTATCAAGAGGCAAGAAACAGCGAAGATCTAGAAGAGAAAATCAAAGTACTAGGAAAGGGAATTGGAAGTACAACAGTTTCAATTTTCCTGCGTGAGGTGCGCTATGCTTGGGAAAAAGCAGATCCTAAACCTTCACCTTTAGTAAAGGTTGCGATGGAAAAGCTCAACGTAAAGGATTTAAAAGAAATTGCGAGTAAGAAAAACATTGATCTTGTTGAACTTGAAACTGCCTTGTTGAGGTACTCAAAAGATTTTTTGAAAAAAGGCAAGAAACTGAAAATAGAAATATAGTTCTCTAAACACTTGGTTAGAAAGGATACGTTTTAGATGGTCACAAACGCTTATGGTTCAAACCAAGTAAACTCAAGAATCTGAAACATTTTAACTTTACTCAAAGGTGCTAAAAAGTTCTTTGAGGTAAAGCTTACCTTTTTTTTAAAGTTATGGATTAAATTTTATTTCTTCGTTAATAGTAAACTTTCCTACGAGCCTAATATCCCTTGAAGAACTTCCAACTCTTGCTTCGTATTCTCCTTTTTCAACAAGCCACATCTCTCCATCGAAACTTGCAAGTGACTTTAGACCAATTTCTATTTCTACTTTTTCAGTTTCACCAGGATTTAAAAGTCTAGTCTTGTAGAATCCCTTCAACTCTTGAAGTGGCTTGTCTAGTTTTCCTTTTGGTGCTCTAATGTAAGCTTGCGCAACTTCCTTTCCAGGAAAGTTTCCAGTATTTGAAATCTCAAACGAAACTTTTACCGAGTTGTCGTGCATAGTTACTTTAAGGTTTTTATACTCGAACTTTGTATAAGAAAGACCAAAACCAAATTCGTAAGCAGGCTCAACTCCAAATGTATCGTAGTATCTGTAGCCAATATATATTCCCTCGTCATATACTACTTTTCGTGGATCTTCCTTTGGTTCACCAGGAAAATTCCAAGATGGAACGTCCGAATAATCTTTTGGAAATGTAATTGGAAGTTTCCCTGAAGGATTAATTTTTCCTACGATAGTATCTGCAACTATTCTCCCTATTTCTTGTCCTGCCTGCCATACTAGAAGAATACCGTCTACTAAATCCCTCCAACTAGCAACTTCAATTGGAGAACCAATATTAACTACTACTACAACTTCCTTTCCATATTTGTGGAAAGTTTGAGACACCTTTCTTATAAGATTGTGTTCATCATCGCTTAAGTAGAAATCACCTTTCTCTGGCTTTCTGTCGTAACCCTCACCAGAAATTCTACTTATAACGATGATCGCAGCATCATCTTTTTCTGCAAATCTTTCAAGTTGTTTTTCGTCTAGGAAGTCTTGAGGAAGTCTAGGTAATCCAGGGACTTCAAGTTTGTATTCTTCTTTCTTTCTCATTTCACTTATGTACTTGGCATAGATTTCTACTAGCTCCTCATCAACCTTAAGATTCCTTTCTCTCATACCATCTAGTATGGATACTACATACCTCGGATGTGTATCTCCGCTTCCTGTTCCTCCCTTTATAGTTTCTATTTGTCCTGTTCCAAACAAAGCTATTTTTGTATCTTCGCTTATGGGCAGTGCGTTATTGTTCTTAAGAAGTATAACTCCTTCAGCACCAGCATCATAAGCTATTCTTGCATGTGCATTAAGGTCTGGAGCGTTAGAGTAGCTATATCTTCTAAAGGATGGTGAGTTAATAAGTACTTTCAGTATGTTTCTCACGTTTCTGTTAAGAACTTCTTCACCAAGTTTCCCTTCTCTAACAGCATTTATTATTTTTTCTACTTTATCTTCTCCTCCTGGCATTATCATATCATTTCCAGTTCTCATCTGTTCTACTGGATTATTTCCTGCGCCCCAGTCTGTCATGACAAATCCTTGAAATCCCCAATCTTCCCTTAGAACTTTCGTTAGAAGCCATTCATTTTGAGAACAGTATTTTCCGTTTAGCTTGTTGTAAGCACTCATTATAGCCCATGGCTTAGATTTCTTAGTAGCAATCTCAAAACCCTTAAGGTATATTTCTCTAAGTGCCCTTTCTGAAACAACTGTATCAATAAATACACGGTTTGTTTCTTGATTGTTAGCAGCAAAATGTTTTAAACAAGCACCAACTCCTTGTGATTGGACGCCACTCACAAAGGCAGCAGCCATTTCACCGGAGAGAAAAGGATCTTCTGAATAGTACTCAAAATTTCTGCCACATAGAGGGTTTCTGTGAATATTCATGGCTGGTGCAAGGAGTATGTCTACTCCATACTCTCGCACTTCTTCTCCCATGGCTCTTCCAACAGCTTCTAAGATGTTCTTGTTCCAAGTAGAAGCCAGCATGATTTCAACTGGAAATGCAGTAGCGTGATAAGTTCTATTGTCTCCCTCTCTTACTGGGTTTATTCTAAGGCCGGCCGGACCATCCGCAAGAACAACTGATGGTATGCCAAGTCTTTCTATTGAATGCGTCTCACCTGCAGCACCAGGTATTTTTGGGGGCACTCCAATTCCCACAACGATTTTTGCTTTTTCTTCCAAAGTCATACGAGAAACTATTTCATCGGCCTTCTCAGCCATCTTATCGAACCCCAAAGGGATAATTAATCATTTATGTATTTAAGTATTTTCTTGTTTTTAATGTTATTTCCACAAAAGTTCGTATTAACTTAAGAGTAGTGTTTCTTTAAATCTTAGTTAAAAAGCATTGATTTAATTAACTTCTAACTTGAAGACTTACTCAGATGCTAAGCTTTCTGCGAAGCCATTAACTTGATGTTCTAAGATGAAATAGAATAAATCGAGAAAATGTAGGTCTCAGAGCAAAGCTTATGAAGTCAAAAGAATACTAAGTGCCAGATAACTATGAAGATTTTAATAACAGGTGGTGCAGGCTTCATAGGTCACAATCTCTCTATCTACTTAGCTGACAAAGGCTATGAGATAGAAGTGCTAGACTCTCTTGAGAGGTCTTCTCAAAGAGCTATTGAAATCTTAAAGTCTAAAAATATAAAGGTAACAAGAATGGACGTAAGAGATAAAAAGCTTAAGGATAAGCTAAACAGCTTTGATGCTGTAGTTCACTGCGCAGCCTATATAGATGTTGAAGAGTCTACAAAAAGGGCCTTGGACTACATAAACAACAACGTACTGGGGACTGCTTCTGTTGCTGAGGCATGTGTTTCATCAGGAGTTGAAAGACTTGTCTTTATCAGCTCTGCGGCAGTGTACGGAATTCCTAAGAAGCTTCCAATAAGAGAAGACCATCCTCTAAAACCAATATCACCCTATGGCTTAAGCAAGCTTCTAGGTGAAAACATTGTAGAATACTATTCTTCAAAGCTTAAAACAGTGGTGCTAAGGCTTTTCAATGTTTATGGACCTGGACAATCAAGCTATGCTGCTGTAATAAAAAATTTTTCTGAAAGGCTTTTAACAAATAAGCCTCCAATAATATTTGGAGATGGAAAGCAGACAAGAGACTTCATACACATAAAAGATGTATGTAGAGCAATTGAGCTTTCTTTAAAATCAGAATGTACTGGAGTGTTCAACATAGCTTCAGGAAGTCCAGTAAGCATAGAAGAGCTCGCACACCTTATGATAAGTATATCTGGTGTGAATGTTAGTCCTATTTATTCAAGTCCAAGACCAGGAGATATAGATAAAAGCTGGGCAGATATTACGAAGGCTAAAGAAGTTCTTGGTTTTGAACCAGAGGTAAGCCTTAAAGATGGGCTTAAGGATGTTCTAATTAAAACTAATACTTAACGTTGAAGAAGCTTCAAGTTTTTGAGAGAAACGCTAATTTAAATTAAGGAGTTAGCACTCCAATATTCAGAGGATTTTTACTTAAGGATTAAGAGCAGAAGCAACTTAGCCTTAAGAGAAGAGTAGGCAACCGACGCTTGTTTCCCAACCATTTTAACTTTCGCCTTAGTAGACCAAAGAGTAACAAGAGTAGAAACTCTAATACTGCAATAAGTTTAGAACTATAATTAGAAGCATAAGTATTTGGTCAAATAAAGATTTTTTACTAAAGTTTCACTTGGTTTTATATAGGCTATCGCAACCTTTATCGAAGGTAATGGCGGTGTTAAAGAATCTAAAAGCTCTATACTTTCCCCTTTTGTTATCGTAGCTCTAGCTACTCGTAAGGAAATGCTTGTTGTTCCCTTTATTATTTTAGTGGCTACTACAAGCACTGCAGCTATTATCAATGAAAGACCAAATTCATAGGTACATCATAAAGCACCTAAATTTTAAATATAGGTACGTCATAAGGAGCTTATATGCTCAGCGAGGACGTAGAAAGGTTTAACGAGTGGTGGTTCTCAGGAAAAATAAGGAGAGAGCTGGCTTTACCCTTCAGAAGACATGTTTTTCCAAAGATTTTGGAAAGCTTTGAGGAAAGGCAGATACTAATCCTCACAGGGCTGAGGAGAGTGGGAAAAACAACCCTCATGTACCAGACGATTGAAGAACTGTTGAAAACCTTAGACCCGTTTAAAATCCTCTATTTCTCCTTCGAAGAATCCTCAGTGAGTCCGAAGGATGTTCTAGAATACTATGAAAAAAGGGTTTTGAAAAAGCCCTTAGAGGATGCTAGAAGGGTATTCGTGTTCTTCGACGAGATTCAGTATGCTAGAGACTGGCCTTCAGTTCTTAAGCAGTTTTACGACCTGTACCCAAACATTAAGTTTTTCATCTCTGGCTCGTCATCCCTGCTCCTCTCTAAGGGCGCTATGGAGAAACTGGCAGGAAGGTTCTTCTTCGTAGAGTTGAAACCCCTAACTTTCTCCGAGTTTCTTAATATGAAGGGTTTTGGAAAGGAAGAAATGGATTTGTTTCCAAGGAGAGTTGAGGCTTATTTCTTCAACTACCTAAGAAGGTCCGGCTTCCCCGAAATTGTGGACTGGGAGAACGAGGCTAAAATAGCCGAGTACGTTAGGAACTCCGTTGTGGACAGAGTTATTCTTAGGGACATACCTTTCATTTTCAAGACTAGAGATATTGCTTTACTGGAAAGAACGGTCAAACTCATCCTATCAAATCCTGGGAGCCTGATAAACATTAACTCATTGTCAAGGGACTGGGGAGGAGACAAGAGGACGATCTCAAATTACTTAAGGCTTTTAGAGACAACGCTTCTCATAAGGTCGCTTTCCAACTTTAGGCCAACCTTCCTCTCCTCTTCCAGAAAGCTAAAGAAGTATTATCCAGCAACGCCTTCTCTCACATTCTCCTACTCCAAGGAGACGTTCGAGGAGAAACTTGGGGCCATGCTGGAGACGTATGTCGTTAACCTTCTGAACGCGAGCTACTACTTCAGGGAGGGCAAAAAAGAAATCGACATCATATTGAAGAATCAGGAGCTATTGCCGATTGAAGTGAAAGAGCATGTGGATGAGGAGGATTTGAAGAAGTTTTCAAACCTAGTGAAGCATATTAATGCCAAGAGAGGTATCATAGTATCCTTGAATCAAGAGATGAAGAGACCTGAGGTTGAAGTAATTCCTATATATCTCGCTGAGAAAAAACTATGTATGTTAAGTTGATTGCTAAAGAATAGAAGCCACTTAGCCTTAAGAGAAGAATAAACAATTAACGCTTGTTTCCCAACGAGATTCTCTCAATAGGGCTATAGATTCCTCTCAGAGCGATGAAAAAGGCTGAAATGGCCTTAAGTTGACAGTCTCTCCTAAAATGGAGAAACATTTATATACCCAGTATTTTAACTTTTGCGACGTGACGAATATGCGCCAAACAGATTAGTGTGCTCAAAATGTTGTAAACAGTTTAATTTACTAGACAAAAGAGTACTTTGTGACTGTGGTGAACTTCTAGAAGTTAAACTTAACAAAGTTACGCGCAAGCTTTCATGGAGTTCATTTAGAAAGAAAAAGTTCAACTTATGGAGGTATAGGGAACTAATTCCCTTACCAAAAGACGCAACCATTGTTACTATGGGCGAAGGTGGAACTCCTCTAATTTCTTCACATTCAATTTCCAAAGAACTCGGACTAAAAGAGCTCTTCATCAAGTTCGAAGGTTCTAATCCAACTGGAAGCTTTAAAGATAGAGGAATGAGCGTTGCAGTATCTTTCGCTAAATATTTAGGAGTAAAGTTAGTCGCATGCGCTTCAACTGGAAACACTTCGTCTAGCATGTCTGCTTATGCAAGGAGAGCTGGAATCGAACCAATAATAGTGGTTCCAAGAGGGAAAGTAGCAAAGGGTAAGTTGTCGCAAAGCATCCTCTATGGCGCTACAACCATTGCAATTGAAGGAAATTTTGACGATGCATTACAAGTAATACTTCAAGCAAGCTCGTTGGGACTGGTCTATCCCTTAAACTCAATTAATCCTTGGAGAATAGAGGGGCAAAAGACTGTTGCATTCGAAATAGTAGACGAACTTAACAAGGTTCCAGACTGGATAGCTTTACCAGTTGGAAATGCTGGAAATATTTCAGCAGTATGGAAAGGTCTTCTTGAACTAAAAAAGTTTGGCTTAGTAAAAGAACTTCCAAGGCTACTTGGAGTTCAAGCAAGTGGGGCTGCACCGCTAGTAAATGCCTTTAGAAAGGGGCTTGAAGCACCAGAGCCAATAAGCGATCCAGAAACTATAGCTACAGCAATAAGAATAGGAAACCCCGCTAGTGGGAAAAGAGCATTAAAAGCGATAAAAGAAAGTAAAGGTTACCTTACTGCAGTTAAGGATGAAGAAATCATAAAGGCGCAAAGGTTGTTAGCAAGACAAGAAGGAGTTGGAGTTGAACCTGCTAGCGCTGCTGCTGTTGCAGGAGTGCTAAATGCTGTTGGAGAAGGCATTGTAAAGAAGGATGAAAGTGTAGTTGCAATTGCAACGGGACATGCTCTTAAGGATCCCGATATAAATTCTTTACATGAATATTCTTTACTAAATGCTTTAAACGTCAACGAGGCAGTCGGCCTAATAAGAAATCTATCAAGCTTAAGTCTAAAGGAGGTGAAAGCTAATGCTTCCATACAACCTTAAAGAAGTAGTAAGCGCTTCACTAAGAGTTGAAGCTCCAGCATCAATTGCAAACCTTGGTCCTTGTTTTGATATTGCATCTGTTGCAATAAGTTCCTTCAAAGACGAAGTTGAAGTAAAAGTTGAGGAAGGAAATGGTAATGTAGAAGTTGAAGTAGTAAACGAAACTCTGCCGGAGGGTAATCAAAATACTGCCTATGGTGCTGCAAAATCTCTAATTGAAAGTTACAACATTGATAACTTAGATGTTCTAATAAAAGTAAAGAAAGGAATTCCTGTTGCTGCTGGCCTAGGAAGTTCAGGAGCAACCGCTTCTGCAGTAACTTTTGGTCTTTCGAGACTGTTAAACATTAACTTGAGTGATGAAGAGATGGTTTACCACGCTGGTAATGGCGAATCTGTCGTGAGTGGAGCTCCGCACTATGATAATGTTTCAGCATCTCTTTTTGGAGGAATTGTTTTAGTAGATCCAAGTACTATGAAAGTCATAAAGCTGAACGCTCCAAACTTTTATCTTGCGTTAATTACTCCAAAAATAAAGCTTGGTAACTTTAAGACTAAACTTGCCAGAGGCATACTGCCAAACACAGTTGATTTAAGAACACACGTTGTTCAAAGTTTTCAAGTTGCAAGATTAATAGTTGGCGTTCTTAACAACAACCTAAAGCTAATCGGAGAAGCTGCTTCCAGTGATTTTATTGTCGAAAAAGAAAGAAGCAAACTAATTCCATTTTACTGGGAAGCAAAGAAACTAGCACTTTCAGAAGGTGCCCTAGGCTTCAATATATCTGGCGCAGGCCCAACAGTATTTGCAGTTTGTAGTAGCGAAAGCATTGCAAACAATGTTGCAAAAGCAGTCTCAGAATTTTTCATAGACCATGGCGTAGCTGCTTCTTGTTGCGTAACTACTCCAAGTCGATTTGGTGCAAAAATAGTTGGGAGGAGGTAGTTACAATGAATAAGGTTTTCTTGTGTGGCTTCGGGAACGTTGGAAGGACTTTTATAAAGCTAATCCTTTCCAAGAGGGAGCTACTTGTAAAGCAAAACTACGACCTCAAAATTGTTGGAGTTATGGACTCAAATGGAGCCGCGCTAGATGCTGAAGGCTTTACCGAAGAAGACCTCTTTAGTCTACTTAATGTAAGGAGAGGAGAGGTCTCTAGTGCTGAAAAAGGAAAAAGGGGAATTAGCTTTGAAGAAGCTTTAGCTATAGCTCAGCCAAACATTGCTGTAATAGTAACTCCAACTGTTTATTCTAAAGACAGTCCGGGAATCCGTCTTTCCTTAACTGCCTTAAAGAATGGTTGTAATGTTGTTACTGCTGACAAGTCTTCTGTAGCATTAATGTTCGAAGAAATGATGAAAGAATCTTCTAAAAGAAATCTAAAATTTAAGTACAAAGCAACTGTTATGGCTGGAACTCCAATAGTTGATATGCTTTCTCAAATTAAGCTATACGATGTTGAAGAGATTGAAGGGATATTAAATGGTTCAACGAATTATATATTGACAAAAATTTCTAGAGATTTCTTATCTTTTGAAGAAGCTTTAGCCAATGCTAAAGCATTAGGAATTCTTGAGTCTGATCCAAAACTAGACCTAGAGGGCTTGGATACTGCTGCCAAGCTTGTGATAGTTGCAAATACTTTAGGTTACGGTATGAAGATGGAAGAAGTGAGAAGAACTCCAATAACAAAACAGGAAGAGAAAATAAAATCAATTTTGAAGAAAAATGAAGCTCCAAAGTACGTAGGTGTAATCAACTTTAATTTAAGAAAAGCTCAGGTAAAACTTTCTGGGTATCCTTATTCAGATCCAATGAGCAATGTTAACGATACACTTAACGCAATTAGAATAAAATCTTCTGTTAACAATATCTTTGTAGTTGGAAAGGGTGCTGGACCACTAGAGACTGCTCATGCTCTTCTTAGCGATATAGTGTCAATAATTAGAGGTGGTTAAAGATGAAAGAAATAGCTGTCCTTAAAATTGGTGGTTCAATGCTTAAGGGTGCTTCTAGCTATGAGAAGATTGCCAATCAAATCGAGGATTACTTTAACAACTACGAAACTTTAGTTGTTGTATCTGCGATGAGTGGTGTTACTGACGCTATACTCTCTTCACTAAGTGGTGAAATAAAGTCTTTAGATTACGTAGAGTCACGTTACTTGGAAACAGCTTCAGCCATAGGAGGCAAAAACTTAGTTAAGGAAGTTCAAGAACAGTTAGATCAACTAAAGCAAGTTATAGCAGTATTCCGAAGAACTAGGGATAGAAATATTTTCGACTACGCGTTAAGTTTTGGAGAAAAAATAAGCAAGAAGCTAATGATAACTGCACTTGAAAGCCTTGAGCTAAAAACAGCAAACATTAACTCGACAGAAATAATAATAGCGAATGAACTTCAGAATTCAGTAGATTACAATCTAACGTTCAATAGAACAAGAGACTTTATCCTTAAGTGTTTCAAGGATTCAAGAGTTCCAGTCATGGAAGGCTTCATATGCGGAGACTTAAACGGGCATACTCATACACTAGGACGAGGAGGCTCCGATTATACTGCAACTATAGCTGGAACCGCTTTAAATGCAAGAGTTGTTCACCTTCTTACTGATACTCCTGGAATACTGTCTATAAATGGTATGTCTGAAGTAAAGCCAAGAGTGGTTAAGTTCATGAACTTTGAAGAGGCGTATGAAGCTAGCATGTATGGCGTTAAGCGGCTTCATAGAAAAACCTTTGAGCCAATACTCATGTTTCGTCCAAGAACTGATGTATTAGTTGGTTCAATTGGAAATTCAAAGACGTATATAAGTTGGAACATTCCAGAAAACTACATAAACACCGTAAAGCTCATAGCGTATAAAAACCATAAAACAAGTAAACTTTCTAGAGTTGCCCTTATTGGAAACGGAGTAAAGCAGTTTGGCTTTCTAGGAGATCTAACTAGCCTAATGTGTCAACTAAAGATACAGGTGAAAGAGTTGAAGTTTAGTTCCAATAAGCCTAAGTTAGAGATCGTAGTAGATAAAGATTACCTTAAAGAACTGGTTTGCAATCTTCATGAGAGTTTTGTAGGGGGTGGTAAAGCTGGATAAGCTAGAAGTAACAGTACTTGGAGCCTCTGGAATGGCTGGTCAGGAATACCTAAAGCTTCTATCAAAGCATCCATTCTTCGAAGTAAAGCATATTACTGGAAAATCTTCAGTTGGAAAAAAGTTAAAAGAAGTTGTAAAGTTTGATGAAGGTAAGATAGATGAAAGCTTACTAGAACTGACAATCGAAAAGACAGACGTCGAGTCTATGAAAAGCGACCTCTTCTTTTCAGCACTTCCTACAAATGAGGCTCTTTACATTGAGCAAGAGCTTGCCAAGAGAGGATTCAAAGTTATAAGCGATGCTAGTGCTTATAGAATGGAAAGCGACGTTCCTCTCATAATTCCTGAAGTAAACCCAGACCATCTAGCATTAGTTGAAGTGCAAAAAAGGAGAAGAAGTTGGAGTGGCTTCATAGTTACAACGCCCAATTGCACGACTGTTGGGTTAGCTATTGTTCTAAAGCCAATCTATGACTACTTTGGAATAGAAGAAGTTGTTGTAACAACGATGCAGGCCCTCTCAGGCGCAGGCTATCCTGGAGTGCCTTCTCTTGACATCATCGCAAACGTTATCCCATACATTGAAAACGAGGAGGAGAAAGTATCAAATGAAACTCTAAAGATACTTGGGACCTTAGAAAAAGAATCAATCAAGCTTGCAAACATAAGTATAAACGTTTCATGCAATAGAGTTTCAACTATAAATGGCCATCTTGAATCTGTGTTCTTGAAAACAAGGAAGAGCTTTAGTCTCGAAGAAGTAAAAAATATCTTAGCTTCTTTCAAGGGTAAGCCTCAACTCCTAAAGTTACCTTCTGCTCCAGAGAAAGTTGTAATCTTAGACGAAAGAAAAGACAGACCTCAACCAAGGCTCGATTATATGGCTGGTTCTGTGGCTGGAATGAGCGTTGTAGTTGGCAGGTTAAGGAAAGCAAGTTCTCAAAATTCTCTTATGCTAACTCTACTTTCAAACAACGTTGTAAGAGGTGCTGCAGGTGGAGCAGTTTTAACAGCAGAACTAATGTTTGCTGAAAAGATGCTTTAAACAAAACATTTCTTCCTTCTGAAAAAGATTGTTGTTCACGAAGACCCATAAAGTAATGTGTAAAAGAAGTTAAGAAGCTTATACTTTGCTGTATACAGCAAAGAAAGGAAAATGCCTTTTTGTAAAATTTCTCTTGGAATGTACGATTTACTTAATCCATCTTCAACTTTTTTGTAACTCAGTCCTCTTATTATAACTACTGGAATTCCTTCGGCTGCTTGTCCCATGAGTAAAGCTGCAGTAGCTGCAATCTCATCAACTACTATGTCTACTCCTCCATACTTTGGTTTCCCAAATCTATCTTTTGAAGCAAATTTTCTCTTTATTGGTTCTATTCCATAAGAGCCTATTGCAACATCTATGCTTCCAAACTTCGTTATACTAAATTCAGTATCCGTGATAACTACAGCAACTTCCTTTCCAGTAACGCTTTTTATATTCTTTGCTAGCTCCATTGCCTCTTTGTCTGGATCTAGCGGTGTGAATATGTAATACTCTGCTGGGACATTTGAAGTGTCTATGCCTGCATCTGAGGCTATCCTTCCATCTTGCATTTGTACAAGAAGGAATGACCTATCAGATTCTAAAAGATGCTTTGCTTCTTCTGGAGATTCTGTGAAGTAAGATGGAAACGTTGACTCTTTCAGTATTTCATAAACTGGAACAACTGCAACAACTTTACTTGAAAGCTTCAAGATGAGTTCAACTTCCTTTGGGGGCTTTCCAAGAGTTTTAGCTATCTTTTCTACTTTCTTAGAGGTTTTCCCCTGAGGCTTCATTACGTATCCTTTTGACTTTGACAATACTTTGGAAGTCACTACTACTACGTCGTTCTCTTTTATTTCAATACGCTGTTCAAAAGCTGATTCAACTATTAGTTTTGAAAGGTCGTCTCCAACCTTTATCTCTGGTAGTTTTAGTCCATAAACTTCAAGTTTCATTGAAGCTTGTCTTTAGTAAAAATATTTATTTCTTTCTTCGTCATAGCTTTAATTATTTTGGAAACAACTGGAAGTAGGAAGATAACAACTTCTTTAGTTTAAGACCATTATTAAGTAATTCATTTCCCACAATAGTAATCAAAAAATAAGTTAAAAATAAAAAGACTTATAACAAGCAAACTACGCGAAAGATTCAACAAACTTTTTCAATTCGTTTACTCTATCTTCTGGCGCATGTTCCTCAATAGCTTTAAATAGCCCATTTCTTAAGCATTCTTGGTTTGCCTTTTCTACGTTTAAACAGTAACCCATTGTTGTACAAGGTGGAAGTAAGTATTTGTTTACTAACTTAGTATCAACCTGTAGCTCATTAAACTTTTTTGATAGCTGACTAAACATATCTAAAGCAACGTACCTTATCTCTGGCTGAGCCATACTGCACAACCTTTGTCTAAGAAAGCTTCCAAGGCTTCTTAAGTTAAACTTCACTATTAGAAAAGTTTGAATGCTTTCTGGAATTACTCTGCGCGCTTCTTCTAGAGGAACCTTCGAGCTTGCCAATAGCTCATACTTAGAAACGACCTCTGAAAATAGTCCTTCAATATCCTTTCCTCTTTCTTTGATAAGTGATCTTGGAAGTATGAACGTATACGTACCGTCTCCACATTCTTTGTAGTAGCCAAACCTACCACTATGTTGAATGAAGCTTGTACCAATTCTATGCCTAACCATCTGATGTGAACAAACTCTACTACAGTAAACTTCGTAGGTAATACCTACAAACTCTAGGGGAACAGTAAATCCTAGGTTTAGCCATGCATCGGGGGAGCCTCCGTGAGTCTTTCCCTTCATTAGTTGCCTAAGTGTTTCAACATTTTTAGCTTCAAAGTCAACTAAATGAACTGTGGGGTTTGGTTTTATGTTTACTTTTGTCGCCATAAAGCTCATCAAAGGAATTCTCTTTAAAAAGCCTTTTCTTTAATAAATTGTACCGTTCACTCTATTTTTATTTTATAAAGTCTTCTTTTACTCAGTTCTTCTATTTCTTTCATGCTAACTTCTAACAAGTGTAAATTTCCCACTCTTACATTTTTTAAATATCTCTTGGCTATAGTATAACATTCTACAACCTGCTTAAGCGGAGTTACCGGTAAGTCTGACATTTCATAGCAAGGATAAAACACTAACAAGCTATATGGTATGTCTTCACTTAGACTTGAAATAAACTTAGCTATATTTTCTACTTCAAGCTCATCAACGTAGCCAGGAACTAACAAAGTTGTTGCCGTAAGTATAGGAACTTCATAATCCTTCCAAAATTCTTCTGCTATCATTTTAAAGTTTTCGAAAGTAAGCTTATTAGAAACACCACTCACTGCTAAGCTTAAGTTTTCGTTGAAGAACTTCAAATCAAACTTTATGTTTCCTCCTGTTACGAAAGAAGTTTCTGCAGCTTCTTTCACTAGCTTACTATTTCCACATCCATTCCACTCATAACAAATTCTTACAATTCTTTTCTTTTCTTCAATCACTTTCCTAGAAACGCTTAAGCAAAATGGAAGCTGGGGTTCTGGAGAACCTCCAAAGAAACAAACGCAAGAAACTCGTTCGTTTTCAAGCATTTCTCCTGCTAAAACTTCGTAACTTCTAGCAGTAACGTTTACAAAGTTTTTGTGTTCGTAGTTTTGACAAAACAAATAATCAAAGTTACATCCATAAAGAAAAACAGCCATGTTGTAGTAACCATACTCTGGCCCTTCCTTATACGCGTACCTGGGAAATCCTCTCCCTGTACCACCAGGGCAAAACCAACTGCTACAGCAATTAGTAACATGAGGATCGAGGTACTCAAAGAACAATCCTCGAGTACTAGTTGAAATGTGTTCAATTCTTCCACCAACATTTTTTCTGAGTCCACAGTAGCCAATTTCTTCAATATCCAGAGCGCACTCGTTGCTACATAAATTGCACTTTAGTCCACGAGCACTTTTTGGTGGAAGCTTCGGTAGTCCAAACTTCGTTCTACTCTTATGAAAAATCGACGTAAGAGAGCGTACGTCATTTTTTTCATCTCTTATGCAATCTATACAAATCCCTATTGTTCTAGCTATTGTCCTTTCTTTTCCACAAGTTGAGCATTTCAACGCTACTGGTCAGTAAAAATCCTAAAAAGAAAAGTTTTTCGTACTTTTGTAATGAGAAAAGTAAAAGAGAGTAACTCTTAAACAAGACTACGATAAGAGCGTTAAGTGCATAGTCCAAAGTTTCAAGAGAGGTTAGTAAGGTTAGAGCTAGACTAAGAGTTAAAATTGTTACCTTGATATGACCCGCTTTCTTCATTTCGCGTACTACAAGCTCTCCTATTCTAGAGAGAGCATAGTATTTGTGATGTGTTCTTTCTTGAGTTTGGATTTTTTACCCAAAACTTAATGATCTTCGAGCTAGTCTCTTCAAGGATCCCCTCCTTTCTAGTTCCTCCAGTTTTGGGTAACTTCATCTAGCCTTCTGCGGGTTATCTTAGCATAAGCTAACGCGTAATCTACATTAGCCTTTTATAAGTGTTGTAAAACTATTAGATATCTCTTATCAAGAATGACTTTTCTCAAGAGTTCTCTAAATTCTCTGTACATCGTGTTCACGATTGCTACTGCGAACACACGAACATAACTTAGTTTTAACAATAATTTAAGTTTTTTGTTGTGCTCGCCTATGAACTAAAGTTCTAGTTTTTAGGCAATTTTCCATAAAGTTTATCCCTGAATAGGACTATTAACCTACCCTTTCTTTAACCTTTCTACGAAAGGAGGAACTGTACCTTTTTTGTTGATTAGTTTTTCATTGCTAAATCTTTTTACTTCTGCTACAACAGATTTCCCAAGTAATCCACCAAACTCAACTTCATCTCCCGCCTTTTTTCCTGGAACTGGAATCACTCTTACTCCTAAGCTTTTATCTAAAGTAATCGCAAGCGCCATTTCGTCTGCAATTATACCTGCAATTGTCTCGGCTGAAGTGTCACCAGGTATTGGTAACATGTCAACTCCAGTATTACAAACTGCTGAAAGTGCGTGAAGCTCTTCTATACTCATTGAACCTCTTCTAAAAGCTTCCATCATTAAGGCGTCTTCACTTACTGGTATAAATGCTCCACTCAAGCCTCCTACATGCGAAACCGCCATGGCGCCTCCTTTCTTTACAGCATCAGTAAGTATAGCTAGAGCAAGTATCGTCCCATGAGTTCCAGTTGATTCTAAGCCCATAGCTTCAAGAATTCCCGCTATACTATCTCCAACCTTAGGTGAAGGTGCAAGAGAAATATCTACTGCTCCAAAGCTTACCCCTAAGCTTTCAGCTACCTTTTTTCCAATCAGCTCTCCAAGTCTTGCTACTTTAAATGCAGCTCTCTTTACTGTATCGTGTAAAGTCCTAAAGTCAACGTCATCTCTTAAGTTTCTTATTGCATTCTCTATAACTCCTGGTCCACTCATTGCTACGTTTATGGAAGCTTCACTTTCTCCAACTCCATGGTAGCTTCCTGGCATAAATGGATTGTCTTCTGGAGCGTTTGCCGTAACTACTAGTCGCGTGCATCCAATCCCATTCTTAGTTAGTTCGCTTGTTTCTTTTATTTTTCTTGCCATCTTCTTTACAGCATTCATGTTGATTCCAGTTTCAGTTGATGCTACATTCACTACAGAGTTTATTGTATTAGTTGAAGAAAGAACTTCTGGAATGCTTTCAATAAGAGCAACATCTCCGTGCGTCTCATCTTTATGTACAAATGCCGCGTAACCTCCTACAAAGTCTATTTTATTTTCTACTGCAATTCTGTCTATTAGCTTAGCTATTTCAAGAGCATTTTTCTTAGATTCTTCTACATTTTTTTCGTAGCATAGTGGTTCGAGAAGAAAGCTTATTGGAGTTAGTGACAGCCTCTTAGTTACTATCTTTACTCCATACTTTTCAGAAACTTCGTCTACCACGCTACTAAATTTACTTACATGCTTCTTTAGTATCTCCTCAATTCTCGACGAGGTTACTCTTATGTCATGAGAGGATGCTTGGGCAATATTAACAGAAAGCGTTACCGCTCTTATATCTAAGTTTTGAAATAAAAGCATGTCCAGAACTTCTGTAACTTCTTTAGATGAAAATCTATAAGCCATTTTATACCCTCTGCATATACTTAAATACACTAATGTGGTTCAAACTAATTGTTACATTTAGTTCTTTTGCTTTTTCTTCAAGTTTTTCTTTAAGGAATGAAAGCTGAACATTTGAAGTTTTTAAGTCTACTATCATTATCATCGTGAATAAACCTCTTAGCACTGTTTCTGAGATGTCAACTATGTTAACATTGTAGGTTGCAAGAACTCCGGTTATGCCTGCAACAATTCCAGGTTTGTCGGCGCCAAAAACGGTAACAACTGCTAGATCTTCTTCGCTGTTCATCGAAATACTTCTCCCTCCGGCTCAGTACTTTTATTCAATAGACTAAACATTTTTATACTGATCTATCATAAACATCTATAAAAACTTTTCTTTGGAAGTCCTATGCTTGCTAATAGGTTTTCGCCTTACAACAACTTTTGATAGTTTAACATAGTTTTTCATTTTCCGACGACGTACTCTGAAAATGTATTTCTTGTTATCATTTGAATGTGCGCTTTGCTCTGTTGCATAAGTAGCTGTTATTTCTAACTAAAACTACTAAGCTTGACTTCTTAAATTCAAATGTTATCTATTGCTCAACCAACACAATTTTTTATCAGTTAACTAAAACAATCAAACTTTAGTTCTCAGGACGATTTTCATTTAAGAAATGCTCTCACTCTCTTTAAGTAGTTCTTCAAGCTTCTTGTTTGCTTCTGTTAAGATTTCAACAACTTTGTTCTCAGTTTCTTTAGATAGCTTGTTTTCTCTTTTCAAACTCATTACTTTAGACGCTGTCTTCCACAGGTCTCTATAAATTAAGTACAACGGTTCTTTCATGTTGCAAAAGTCTAAAGACAATGGGAAAAGAAAACCAAACTTTTCAAATGCTCTTTCCTTTCTTAGGGCTTCTCTTGCTTCTTTCAATAAGCTTGTTCCTTTATCAGTTATAACATACCTCTTTACTCCATCTATTTCTTTTTGTTGAATGTAGTTCTGTTTTTCAAGGTAGGCTAGCAAAGGATAAATTGAACCCGGACTTGGCCTCCACGTACCATGAGTCTTTCTCTCTATTTCATTCATTATCTCTGAACCATTCTTCGGTGATTCGCTAATTAGCTCCAATACTGTTATTTTGAGAATTCCTCTGGGATGTGGCGGGATATGTTCGAACTTGTGCAACTTGTTTTCATTGCTCGTTAATTATCAATATATTTAAACGTTTTGCAGAGCAAAAGCTTATCGTAAGGAAATGCTTATTAGTTTTATCTTTCGTTTTTTGTCATAAAATGAACTCAAGAGAAAGAGTCTTAACGGCATTAAGGCATGAAGAGCCAGACAGAGTTCCAATAGACTTGGGTTCAATGCCTTCTACTGGGATAATGGCAATAGCTTACGTAAAACTGAAGAAGTACCTTGGGCTAAAAGGAGGTGTAGTAAGAGTTTACGACGTTGGTCAGCAGTTAGCGGAGCCAGAAAAAGAAATACTTGAAATGTTCAACGTTGATGTAATCTCTCTAACTCGAACTCTTGAACCATGTGGACCAAACAGCGAAAGATGGAAGAAATGGAGACTTCCAGATGGAAATGAGTGCGAAGTTCCTACTTGGTTTAATCCTGAGCCAGATGGAGCTGGAGGATGGGTAATTAAAGACAGTCAAGGAAGAGTTGTTTCCAAGATGCCAAAGGACAGCTTGTTCTTTGACTCTGTTTATCATCCACTTGAAAAATTAGAAAGTATAAAGGTTATAGAGGACTACGACTGGGAAGGTCTTAAGATAAAAAACGACAACTACTTCACGAACCTAAGAAAAAGGGCTGAGTACCTTTACAACAACACAGCCTATGCAATACACTTCTTCGGTGCTGGAGGTGTTCATGAATGGGGCCAAGGATTAAGGGGGTGGTCGAATTGGCTATTGGACTTAACGTTCAACAAAAAGTTGGCCTCTCTTCTATTGGATAGGATGATAGACGTTGTTATGTATAATTTAAAGAAGTATGTAGATGCACTAAAAGATTATGTTCAAGTAATAGGCTTCGGAGATGATCTTGGAATTCAAACCGGGCCGCAAGTTTCGCCTAGGGTTTTTAAAGAAATGCTGAAGCCATACTATACTGAAATGTTCCAGTACGTAAAAAAACACTCAAAGATGTTTGTATTCTTACATTCTTGTGGCTCAATATACGAGCTTATTCCAGACCTTATAGATGCTGGAGTTGACATACTAAATCCTGTTCAAATTTCAGCAAGAAATATGGAACCTTGGAAACTTAAGAAAGAGTTTGGGAAACAAGTTACTTTCTGGGGAGGCGGCGTTGATACTCAGCATGTATTTTGCAAAAAACCAGAAGAAGTTTATGAACATGTAAAAAATAATATCCTTGCTTTTGCTCCTGGAGGAGGTTACGTCTTTAATCAGGTTCACAACATTGTGGCAAATGTACCTCCGGAGAACATAGTAGCAGCTTACAAATCAGCTTATGAAAATGGGCATTATCCTATAGCAAAAGTATAACTACTCTTAACTTTAGAACTTTTTCGTTATCAAGTTAAGTGCCAGTCCTCATACAAACAACAAAGCTAAATCCTTAAATTTAGCTTAATATCATAATTTTTCATGGACTTAAGTGAACTTTCAATTGGTGTTGACCTAGGTGCTACAAACTTAAGAGTAGCTATTGGAAACAAGGAAGGTAAAATTTTGTTTAAGTTATCAGAAAGAACTGTTAACGAAGGAGACGAATATGCAATTTCAAATCAAATCTATAAAATGATAAGCTCTGCTCCAAGAGAGCTTCTAAGTAAGGTAATAGGCATAGGAATAGGTAGCATAGGGCCAATGGATATTAAAAAAGGAATAATTTTTCCTCCAAATTTAAACTTTAAGTTCGCCTCTCTTACGGCGCCTCTAAAAGAGAAACTTAATCTTCCAGTCTATCTCTTGAACGACTGTGTAGCTGCAGTTGTAGGCGAAAAGAACTTTGGAGCTGGAAAAGAAGTTGACAACTTAGTTTATATTACGATAAGTACTGGTATTGGGGGAGGTGTATACGTTAATGGAAACTTACTCTTAGGCAAAGAAGGAAACGCTCACGAGGTTGGCCATACTGTTTTAGACTATAGAGGAAAACTAGTATGTGGTTGTGGAAAGCCAGGTCACTGGGAAGCTTACTGTTCAGGAAAGAATCTGCCAAGATTTGCTAAACTTGTTATGGAAGAAGAAAAAATAGAATCAAAACTTTCAGACATGATTAAAGATAACTTTTCTTATGTAACTTCAGAAATCATATTTAAGCTTGCTAGAGAAGGCGACAGACTGGCGAAGGCTGTTGTTGAAAGGTGCTCAGAAATAAACGCGATGGGCTTTGCTAACGTAATAGACGTTTACGATCCTTCTTTAATTACGGTGGGCGGCTCAGTTGCTCTAAACAACTTAGACCTAGTTCTTGAGCCAATAAAGAAAAAAGTTAGGAACTACGCTGCTAACAGCATTCCAGATATCATTCCAACTCCTTTAGGTCAAGACATAGTACTTTATGGTGCAATTGCAACAGTCTTCAATCCCCCAAGACTTCCAAGGAGATAAAGTTTGTTTCTTTAGTTAAATTTACAATAAGTTATTTTTAAACTGGTTTGAAAAGGTAAACTTTTTATGCTCTTTCTAGCTAGCTATGAGAAGGATGAAAATACTTAGCTTAAATGGTGATTGGTTGCTAAAAGGTTACAACGAGCAAGAAGGAGAAAAGGAAAATGCATTCTTGTCTGAAGTGGATGAAAGTTCATGGATAAAAGCTAATGTTCCAGGTGTTGTACACTTAGATCTGATTAAAAACAAACAAATACCAGATCCCTTTTTTGGTTTAAATGAGCTTGAGGTTTCTTGGGTTGAAGAAAAAGACTGGTGGTACAGGAAGAAATTTCTTGTAGAAAAAGAGTTACTAAGCCATGATCGAGTAGAGCTTGTTTTTGAAGGTTTAGATACGTTTGCTACAGTTTGGTTGAATGGAAAGGAAATAGCAAAATTCTCAAACATGTTTCATGAACATACTATAGATATTAAGAATTACTTAAAAGAAGGAGAGAACCTTTTAGTAGTTAAGTTTGATTCTCCAAAAAGGGTTCTTGAAAATGAGTACAACAAGAGAAGCATAAAGCTAGGAGCTGCATTTTATCCTCCAGTTGTTTACGGAAGAAAAGCTCAATACTCGTTTGGTTGGGACTGGGGCCCTAGGCTACCAACTTCCGGAATTTGGAGGAATGTAGCAATTCGAGCTTACAACATATGCAAGATTGAGAGTTTTTACTTTTCAAGTAGCTTCGGCAGTAATCTTAAGGTTGCGAACATTAAGGTTAACGTAAGCCTAGAAGCATTCAAGGAAGAAAAAGTAAACGTTTCAGTTAGAGTATTTGGCTTTGGTGAAGATCAAACAAAAAGTGAAACAAGAAGCTTAACTAAAGGACTAAACAACCTTACTTTTGATTTTACTGTAAGCAACCCTAAACTTTGGTGGCCCAATGGCTACGGAGAACAAAACTTATACAACTTAGAAATTAAGGTTGAAAGTGGCTCAGAGGTTTTAGATGAAATTAAAAGGAAAGTTGGTATAAGAAAGATTGAAGTAGTACAAGAAAAAGATGAGGAAGGAAAAACATTTTATTTCAAGGTTAACGACGTTCCAATATTTTGTAAAGGTGCTGACTGGGTTCCTGCAGATTCCTTCCTTCCAAGGGTTTCTAGGGAGCAATACGACTACTTGCTAAACAAAGCAAAAGAAGCAAACATGAATATGATAAGAGTTTGGGGAGGTGGCGTTTACGAAGATGAAGCCTTTTATGAACTTTGTGATGAAAAGGGAATCCTCATATGGCAAGACTTCATGTTTGCATGCGGTGAATATCCTGAAGAAGAGTGGTTCTTTAATCTGGTTAAAGAAGAAGCCGAGAAAGTGGTAAAGAGACTAAGGAATCATGCATGCATTGCGATTTGGTGCGGTAACAACGAAAACAACTGGGGCTACAAAGCGCACTGGTTTGGCGTTAAAGATAAATTTTACGGAGAAACGATATACCATAAGATTCTTCCAGAGGTTTGTTCTAGGCTTGATCCTTCAACACTTTACTGGCCAAGTAGCCCGTTTGGAGGAGAAGACCCAAACTCTCAAAGTGAGGGCGATAGGCATAGCTGGGATGTTTGGTCTGGACTAAAAGACTATACTGAGTACTTGAAGGACAACGGCAGATTTATAAGCGAGTTTGGATTTCAATCTCTTCCAAGCTTAAAAACAATCTACAAGTTCACGTCAAGAGAAGATAGATACTTTCAAAGTAAGGTGGTCGAGCACCACAACAAGCAGGTTGGTGGCCCTGAACGTTTGTTACTTTTCCTTTCAATGCACTTCAAATTACCCTCTACCTTAGAAAGGTTTGTTTACCTTACGCAGGTAAATCAGGGCGAGGCTCTAAAAACTGGGATTGAACACTGGAGAAGAAGGAAGTTTAAGACTGGTGGAGCTTTAATTTGGCAACTCAACGACTGCTGGCCAGTAGCAAGTTGGAGTTTAATAGACTACTACAACGAGCTTAAAGCTTCTTACTACTACGTAAAGAGAGCCTTCGATCCACTGAACATAAGCTTGTTAGTTAGGGAGGATGAAGTTGAAGTTTGGGTTGTCAATGATTTTCTAGAATCAAAAAATTGCAAGGTGAGGTTACTGCTTTATAGCATTGATGGAAAGAAGTTAGCAGAAAGAGAGGTAGAAGTTAACATTAAACCAAACTCTTCTACTTTACTTTTAAAACAAAACTTAAAGGAGTTTGGTTACGATAAAAGCTTTAGTGGTCTTGTGGCTGGAGTGTTAGAAGTTAAGGGATGCTATGCCAGATATGATACTGTTCTATTAGAAAAGTTGAAGTATATAGAACTTCCAAAGCCTAAGCTTAAATTAAAGATAGAAAAGCTAAGTGAAAAGAAGTACAAATTAACTATAAGCGCAAACAAGTTTGTTAAGTCTTGTGAAGTAAGGTTAAAAGGGTTAAACGCAACATTCAGCGACAATTTCTTTGACTTAATTCCAAATCTAAAGAAAGAAGTAGTAGTTGACCTAGAGCGCCCAACTTCAAAAGCGGAAATTAAGAAAAGGCTTTCCCTTAGCTACTACTAGAAAATGTTGAAGGCAGTAGTCTTTGACTTAGACGGCACGTTAACTAGCATTGCCTTTGACTACAAGAAAGCGAAGACTGAAGTTCTTTCTTTCTTAGTTAGTTCTGGGGTGAGTGAAAGGTTGCTTGATGAAGCTAAGTCAATTTACTTAAACATAGAAGCCGCAGTAGGTTACATTAAGAAAGAATTTGGAGAAGACCGCGCTAGAGAAATAAGAAGAAAGGCGTTTGAAATAGTGGATAGCTACGAAAGACAAGAGATTGGGAAGACGTTCTTAAACGATGGTGCTCTAAGTTTAATTCATTGTATTAAGTCAAAGGGAATCAAAGTTGCAGTATGCACTAACAACTCAAGCTACACGGCTCTTTCAATCTTAAGAGACTTAAATTTACTTGACTTAATAGACGTTATAGTAACCAGAGACGACGTAGAAAGACTAAAACCTTACCCTGACCCTCTTCTGTTAGTTTGTAGTAAGCTTAAGATAAGTCCTAGCGAAGCCTTATTTGTTGGAGATTCATTAGTTGACTTATTATCTGCAAAAGCTGCTGGAACAAAGTTTGTTCTTATTTCAAAAGGTTCCATTCCTCAAGCTTCAGAAGCCAATGAAGATTTTGTTTTTGAGAAGGTTAGTTCCTTAAATGAAGTAAAGAAATTTGTTGGTTGTTAGCAAATTATACTTTGGGATGTCTTAGTCCTTTTTAAAGTATAGCGTTTAAAATAACCTTGTAAAGAGCACTGCCCTTATTGCAAAAAACCTTATAAATATGAAGCAAACAATATAAAATCACAAAGATGTCTCTCAACATAAGAACTCTAAAGTTAGAGGAATGGGATAGCTTTATGCGATTTCTTGAGAGAAGCTATGGCCATTCAAGAAATTTCTTTCCTAGGGCTTACCCTCAACTTTACAGAAAAGAAAAGGATGCACTTTCTTCATTCATAGTTCTAGAAGACAATGGAAAGATAGTTTCGCATGTCGGGCTATTTCCTTTAGAAGTATTTAGTTTTGGAACTCGCGTAAAAGTTGGAGGTATAGGAGGTGTTGCTACACTTCCAGAAGAAAGGAAAAAAGGTTACATGTCTAAGCTTTTAGATTACGCGTATATGGTGATGAAACAGAATGGCTGGCCACTTTCAGTGCTTTGGGGCGACAGACAAAGATACTACTCTTTCGGTTGGGATATAGCTGGATTGAAGTACTCTATAACTATAACTACAAGATCTCTTGATTGGGTTGGTACAAAAGCTGTCGAAGTTAATGAAGTTTCACCAGAGGATGCAGTTTCTTTTGTAGAAAAACTTCACAGCACTTTGCAACTTAGGGTTGAAAGAAGGAATCACCTTCTTAATTTAAAAAAGCAGGGCATAAGGATATGGGTTGGAAAAGAAGGTTACGTTATTTCTTCTGGAGAAACAGGCTCTCCTAGGATTATAGAAGTAGTATCTTCAGAAGGAAAGGAACCAGAGCTCATTAGAGGTGTTATGGAACGTTGTTTTGGCGACTCTGCTTCTGTAGAAATAAACGTGTTTGATACTGGTAGACTCGAGCGTTTACTTAAGGTAGCTTCATATTGGACAATAGTTCCTGAAGGGCAGTTTAGAATTGTTGACATAGCCAACTTACTTGAGGCCTTTAAAGGCTTACTTTCGAGTAAAGCTAAAAACGTTAAGGATTTTGACTTATGTATTGGACTTAAGTTTGGTAACGAAGTTGATACTGCTACAGTCTTTGTGAAGGACGGAGATGTAAGCGTTGTAAAAGGCAAGCATTCTAAAAACTATGTTGAATTAGATGAACGTGAAGCTGTGCCTATATTCCTAGGAGGTTCTACTTTAGGCTTTGAAAAATTAAAAGAACTAAGTACGTTGCTTCCATTGCCTATTCACATTCCTTCCCTTGACCATGTATAACGTCTTTTAAGTAATACTACATTGTTAAAGTAGTTGTTTAACTTTAGTTTTTTCCAAGTTCAATTAATCTTTTTACTGTTTCCAAGAATGTATCTAAGTTTTCTTTCGTCGGGTAGTTAGAAAATTCATAAACCTTGTCTAGCAGTGAAAAACCACACTCAGAAAGTTTTTCTTGAATTTGCTTTTGTGCTGTGCCTCCCCAAAGCTTGGTTATGGCAGCACAAGCTGTTTTTCCACTCCCAAGCTTCTTTATACTTAACAAATCTAAAGTGTAAGACATTGGAGGGAACAAGTTTCCTTCATATGTTGGTGCTATAGCTATAATTCCATAAGAATCTATAACGTTCGAAAGAATGTCGTCTAATTCATTTTTTGCTACATTGTAAATCTTCACCTCTTTAACCTTTCCCTCTAAGTATCTCTTCACTTCATTTACGAATTCTTCAGTAACGCCATACATAGATCCATACAAAATTGTAATCTTTTCTTTGTTTTCTAACTTACTCCAAGATTCGTAGTTTTTTATCATATCTTTTATTCTTGACCTCAAAACTATTCCGTGGGCTGGAGCAATAATAGAAATGTTTTCTAAGACTTTGCTTATTTTCTCTATGTCCTTTAACACCATTTGCCTATACTTCGAAACAACGCTTGCAAAGTAATCTTTTGCATCTTCTAAGTATTCTTCAAACTTTACTTCGTCATCAAAACTAGGCTCTCTTGCTCCAAATGCCCCGAAGGCATCTGAACTAAATAAAACTTGTTCATCCTCAAGTAAGAGCATCATAGTATCTGGCCAGTGTATCCAAGGGAGTTCAATTACCTTTATCTTTTTCTCATCGATTTTTATCTCTTCTCCATCTTTTATTGGTTGAGCTTCGATACCAAACATACTTCTTAAGAAACTTGAAGCAGTTCTAGTCGAAACTATTTTTGCTTCAGGGAAGTTTTCCTTAAGCTTCTTTATAGTCCCACTATGATCTGGTTCAGTATGAAGAACAGCAATATACTTAAGTTTGCCATCTTTTGTGATTTCTTTTACAGCTTCAATAAATTCTTCAGAAAATTTACTTTTTGTTGAATCTATTAGCATGTAGCTATTTTTGTCTCTAACTATGTATGAGTTATAGTTTATCCCTTCTGATATCTCCCAAATTTCCTCAAATTTTTTAGTAGTTTTATCCAATGTAGTTATAAGAAGTACATCTTCCGTTAGCTTTCTAATTCTTATGTCTTGCATGTTTCTTGCTTCTCTTACACAGTTTAAAAATTTTTCACCTATACAAAAACTATTGAGCCAAACTTACTTGGAACATGAAAATTTGGTTCTTCTGTGTAAGTTGGTGACCATGCATAATAGTAGTCTCCCTCTGGTGTTCTTTCAATCCTAAAGAAGTTTATTTTCCACACATCTCCTATATTTGGTTTAGCAGTTTTTTCAACGTTTAGGTCTTCGAATGGAATCTTCAGTTCACTTATCCAGAACTTCCCTCCACCATCATTGTTCTTTTTTTCATGCAACTTTCCAAAGATTTTTACTCTTGACTTTAAATTGTTAGACTTCCATCCTGGATAAAGTTTAGGTTTTTCATCATAGGTAATGTATCCTTCCCATATTACGTTCTTTGGACTAACTTCAATTTCATAGTAGTTTCTACCACTTCCACCTGGGTCAATAAACACCTCATCAACTTCTTCAAGGTAAACAGGATCCCCTCTGCTTTTGTAGCTTGCCCATATGTTCTTATCTTCATTTATAAAAATAACATAGAGTGCATCATTACTCCATTTCGTCATAAATATAGTTGTATGTTTTACTTCCCCAACATTGTTCCAGTTTCTTAGCTTCCCAAAGTTAGCTGTCAACCAAGAGCTTGGCTTTAAGAAATCATTTTCTTTATCTTCGTCTTTTACTCTTACACAAATATGTCTTGGAAGTCTCTCCATTTTCAATTACTTTATTACTTCTCCTTAATATATAAATCTTTTTAGTCGCTTAGTTTAATGTTATGTGAAACAATTTCTGCTCTTTTGTTATCTTCTACAACAAGTGTAGCTCTCCTTAAGGCCCAGCAACTTCCAACAATTGAAACAACTAAAGAAGCTGGATGAATTGAAGCATAGTCTAGATGAATGTCTAGAACGGAAAATTTTCCCCCAAGTCCATGAGTCCCAATTCCTAGTTTGTTGACTCTTTCCATAATTTTTGTTTCTAGGCTAGCTATAGCTTCCTCTTCATGTCTTTCTCCAACCTTCCTTTCGTACAATGCTCTCTTTGCGATGTTTGTTGCTATTTCGCTTGTTGGCCCTATGCCAATTCCTAAAAACAAAGGCGGACATGGCTTTGCCCAAGCTTCAAAGACATCGTCAACTATAATTTTTATCATCTCTTCTTCTTGAGAAACTGGCGGTAGTACTCTTGTAACTGAAAGAACTTCAGAACCTCCTCCCTTTGGAACTACTGTTATCCTTAATATGTTGTCTTCTGGATATTCCCAAGTTACCCAAGGCAAAAATCTTCCAACGTTTCCTCCTAAGTTCTTTCTGGTTAAAAAGTCTATAGCGTTTGGTCTAAGTGGAATTTCTTCACTTGCTTCCCTTAGTGCTTGTATTATTGCTTCTCTAATCTTATATTCTTCAAAGTTTCCTCTTCTCACAAAAAAACTAAAAGTTCCTGTATCTTGGCAAATCGGTCTACTCTCTTTGTCAGCTATTTCTACGTTTTCTATGATAGCCTTAAGAAATACTTTTGATAACCCCTCTTCTTTTTCATATGTTTCTACTAACTTACTTTTTACATCACATGGCAAAGAGGTTACAGATACTTTTATTGCCTCTTTTATGTAATCCTTTAGTTTCTCATTTTTCATTCTTATTCTCCTCTGCTATTTTCCTCTTTATTTGATCATAAAGGTTATTTCCAAACGAATCTATTGCTACAACTATCGGTCCAAATTTTTCTACTTCTAATACCCACATCGCTTCAGGAACTCCAAGTTCTTCCAGAAAGTAGTTGTCCTTAACTTGTTTTATTGATTTTGCAGCCAATGCCCCAGCTCCACCAGGATATATGCCATAAAAAGCCTTGTTCTTCTTGCAAGCTTCTACAGTAAGTTTTCCCATTCCACCTTTTCCAACTATTCCTTTTATGTTAGTTAGCTCAATAAATTCAGCCTCATACTTCTCCATCCTAAAACTTGTCGTTGGACCAACCGATAGTATAGCCCATCCTTTTTCTGTTTTCTTTATTACAGGACCTGCATGATACTCTACTAAGCCCGCTAAGCTTATAGGCAAGCTCAATCCTTTTTTAATCATTTCAATTATCTTAAGTTGAGTTCTATCTCTGCTTGTGAATATAGTTCCAGATAAGTATACTACGTCTCCAGCACTTAGTTTCTCAACATCTTCCTCTTTTAAAGGAGTTCTTAGCTCTAGCATTTTATTTCAACCAGAGAACGTATTGTGATCTGCTTTCTTGTATTTAAGTTTAAGCTAATTCTTCAGTTTAATGACTTTTAAAAAGAAAAGAAGAAAATTTAAGCTTTAGAAAGACCATCAAGACTACCAACTTAAGGTTGTCCATGATGTTATCTACCTTTCTGAATAGGAACTTAAAGTTCTTATAACCTCCCTAAGCATGGGCCTTTAAGCCTTAAGTTACTAGTCTCCTTAAGAAAAGAGAAAACATTTATATAGCCAGAATAGTAAAACTTACTATAATTATGTACGAATTTGATACTATAATCCTAGAGGATGAATCAGGAGGCTATGTTGCTTTCGTACCAGCTCTACCTGGATGCCATACTCAAGGAGATACACTTGAAGAGTTAATGAAAAACGTAAAAGAGGCGATCGAGCTATACCTAGAAACTTTAACTGATGAAGAAAAAGAAGAAATCCTTAAGCAAAAAGTAGTTGGTATACAAAAAGTGAAAGCTATTGTTTAGGGTTCATCCTATAAGTTCTCAAAAACTAATTAAAATCTTACAGAGAGCTGTTTTTAAAGTAATGCGGCAAAAGGGTTCTCATGATGAATGATAAAAAAGACCAGAATATTGACATTCTCCACGACTGAAGTCGGGAGATTCCCCAATCTCTGCTTCCTCGCCACTAAGCCTACAAGACATAGGCGAAGAAGCTTCACTTGGAGTTAAGGGCTTAGTCAAAGAAGCCCCGCCTCTAAGCATATAGCTTAGGGCAACTTCATCAGCATCTTTAGATGCTTCATCTCTTACGCTGTTAGTGTTCAACAGCGGATTATAACCTTTTCGATAATTCATCCCACGGTTAAAAATCGTAGGCTTTCTTGTCGAGTTTAGGTAAGAAACAGTTATAAATTACTGTACCCTGAAGATGGGATAAAAATTGGTTACAGTTTTCGACGTTGAAGGACAAACATTCGTTGAAGTTCTTGCTGAGTTACTAAAAAGTAGGTATGGCGAAGTAGTGAAGCCTCCACCATGGGCAACGTTTGTAAAAACAGGCCACTTCAAGAACAGGCCTCCTTCAGACACAGAATGGTGGTACAAAAGGGCAGCTTCCATACTAAGGGCGCTCTACATAAAAGGGCCAACAGGTGTTTCGAGACTAAGAAAGAAGTATGGGGGAAGAAAAGATTCTCCAATGAGAAAAGCTCATTTCTACAAGGCTGCAGGCAACCACATAAGGAAAATACTCCAACAGTTAGAGAAAGCAGAGCTTGTAACGACCTCTAAAAAAGGGAGAAGTCTAACTCCTAAGGGTGTAAGCTTGCTTGATTCTTTGGCAGCCTCTATACTAAAGAGTGAAAGCGTAGAGGTGAAAAGTTAATGACCTTTGCTGAAGGATATGAAATGAACGAAGAAGAGCTAAATGAGCTCACAAAAAGAAGAGAAAGGGAACTACTAGAAGCACTAAGAAGGAGAGAACTAGAAGAGGAAAAGAAGAAAGAGGAAGAAGAAAAGAAAAAAGCACTTGCAAGGGTAGTTTTTTCTCCAGAAGCTAGACAAAGACTAGCGAATCTTAGATTAGTTAAGCCTCAGCTAGTTGAACAGCTGGAAACTTATTTAATTGTACTAGCTCAACAAGGAAAACTTCCAGTTCCGCTTGACGATGAAACATTAAAGAAGATACTATATCAACTTACTCGAGAGAAAAAAGAAACAAAGATAAAGTGGTAATGAAAAATGACAAGTAGAAAGAAAGCAATACTAAAGGCAAGACTTATAGCAAAGTCTCGCCGCGCCTTTGGAGTTCCAGCTTGGATTATTTTAAAAACAAATAGAAGAGTGAGAGTTAGTTATAGGAGGAGACACTGGAGAAGGTAAGGAGGGTGAAAACATGTCAAGCGAAAAGGAGCAAGTTTTAACCATAAACCTCTCAAAAGTCTTAAGAGCACCTTTGAAGATTAGAGCAAAGAAAGCTGTGAAGCTAGTAAGAGAACACGTTGCAAAAACGCTAAAGATTAAAGATGTTTTTTTGGATAGTAGCTTAAACGAAGCAATTTGGAAGCGTTCAATTTCAAAGCCACCAAGGAGAATAAAGGTAAAAGTAGAAGTTGAGGAAGAAACTGCAAGGGTTTCTCTAGCAGAAGGAACTTAGGTAAAGTGAGTTGCCAGTAAGAATCTTTAAAGCCTCGATAAGGAAAAATCCTTTCATTGGAGCATATGTAACACTTCATAGCAAAAGGGCTTTGGTCTCCCCAGTAGTTACGCAATCCTTTAAGAAAAACTTAAGAGAAGTTTTGGGAGTTGAATACATCGCAAGCTCCACAGTAGGTCTCGTTTACTCAGTGAACGTAATGGTTGCTATGAACTCAAACGGAATAATATTACCAAAAACAATAAGCGAAGAAGAGCTTGAAGAAATTTCAAAACTTGGGATCCCAAAGCTTGTGGTTCAAAGCAAACTTTTAGCTTGGGGAAACTTAGTCATTGCAAACGACAAAGGATGCGTTATCTCAGATTATGTTCCAAATGAAGAAGCTTCGAAGATTGCTGATTTTTTAGGAGTTGATTGGATAAGGATTTCTGTTGGGAATTATCATTCAATTGGGCCTTTCTTTGCTGTTTCGAATGAACTTGGACTAGCATCAACCTTAGTTAAACCTGAAACGTTAGAAAAGGTAGCAGATGTTCTTAAGATAAGAATTGTGCCAACTACCTTAAATGGAGGAGAAGTTCTGGTGAAGCTTGGAGCCTTAGTGCATGACAACGCAATACTAGTTGGAAAAAGAACAAGTGGAGCAGAACTCCTGAACATCTCAGCACTTAGTTAGATAGAACAAAAAGAATAAGGTACTAACAAAAACAAAATTTAAATACAGTAAATCCTCAAATAGTTTACTGAGCCCCGGTAGTACAGCCCGGTTAGTATAATCGGCTGTCATGCTAAAGAGCGCAGATCCCGATTGACTCGGGTTCAAAAGCGAAACGCTGAAAGTCCCGACCGGGGCGCCATAAAAATTAAAAGCGCAGCATTACAGTAAAAGTACTTTAAAGTTTTGAGGGAGAGTTACGCTTCTTAGAAAGGTATAGAAAAGAAGAGCTAGACTAGTACAATTACGTGGCTTATGAACTTGATATATATTAATCTTTTAAGATAACAATTTTACCCAATAACTTTGTCTTGCTTTTCCCATAGTTCAGGAAACTCTTCTCTTAAGAATTTTATCTTCTCTAAAGGAAACTTATGAAGTTTCTTCCTTTTGTTTACTATTATTTCTCCTTTAATTGATTCTTCTTTTGCTTCGTAGTTTTTTAATTCTAAGCTGTAGCCATCTAAGTTGTACACTCTACTAACCACTATTAGGTCCCTAAGTTCATTCATTAGTCTCCTTTTGTAGTACTCGTTTAATTCTTCATTATTACTTTCAAACGGCCACTTAGCTAGAAAAATAGAAAACTTTCTAGATGTACTTTCATAGCAGTTTCTTCTTTCTTCACTTGGTAGCCATTCTTTTCTAAACTTTCTTCTATACTCAGTGAGAGCATCAACCATTCTCATTACGTTGTCGATAACTTCTTCCTCCTTCATTTCTTTCGCAGAAAACCTAAGTACCAAATTAAACCGATCTAAGTTAAGCAATACTTCATAAGAACAGGTCTTTAAGTCTTAAGTTGATAGTTTCAAGTAGAGGAGAACTAGAAAAATTTATATACTAGTAATTCATCTTTATTACTAGAAAAAATGTACGAAAAAGTCGTAAAGGTGACTAGGAACTATCAGATAACAATACCTTCAGAAATTAGAGAAAGGTTCAAGGTGAAGGAAGGTGATTTTTTAATAGTTTCATACGATGAAGAAGAAAATGTAATAAAGATAATGCCCTTTAAGAAGAAACGCCTCACTATAAAGCTGGGTAGAAATGTCACAGTTGAAGAAATAGAAAAAGCTACGGAGGAATTCCTCGATGGAACTGATTCTTGATACGAATGTTTTAGTTTATGATACTCTTGAAGATTCAGAAAACCATGAAAAAGCAAAGAAGATTATAGATGAGGCTGAAATTTTTTATATCTCTTCTGTTGTTGCTCATGAATTTGTATGGGTATTACTTAAAAAATTAAATCTTGATACAGAATTTATAAGAAAGAAAGTATCAGAATACTTAGTAGAAGACCCAAGAGTGAAGTATATTTTAGAGTCCCCTCAAGTTATTGAAAGAGCCTTAAGAAAATTGAGTGAAGATAAGAAAGCACCATCGCTTATAAACGACTATATAATTCTGGAGACAGCAACAGACTTAGGTTTAGCTTTAGCAACTTTTGATGAAGAATTAAAGAGGATAGCATTAAAACATAACGTAAAAACAATACCTTAAGCAAAGTTAGAAAGCTACTTTCAAGAGTTGTTAACTTTTGCCCAAACTTGGGATGAAAAAGACTACTTTTTGCAAGAAGATTAATTTCTTTATGCATTGATCGTAAGAAGTATTCCGTGAGACTTTTCTACTCTTCTTTAAACAAGTTTTACATAGCACTAATTTGGAGGATTTCTCAAAAAGTACATAAAAAGTCCCCGAGGCTGGATTTGAACCAGCGACAGTCCGGTATCTACTTTTAGCCTGGTGGGCTGATCTTGTCTAGCCAGAGGCTAGCTTCTACAGCCGGAAGCTCTTCCAGGCTGAGCTACTCGGGGATCTAACTTCTTTCTTACGGGGGGGTAAATAAATTTTTCGACTTATGTTATAAGCAAACTTATGGTTTTACTATCTTTCAAGAACTTTTCTATTGTTTTTTCTGCTCAGTAGCTTTGCTTTTACTTTCAATGGGTGCTGACTTTTTCTCAACTTTTTTCCTTTCTCCAAGAAACGACTTTATTTCCTTGTCAAGTTTTATCAACCTTCTAACTGAAAGATGGTTATTTCCAAATTTGCTTTTGTAGTAGTTCAAGGTTTCTTCAAACGGAACTTCCTTGTCTCTATCAACAAGTTTATCTGCATAGCACACCAGCTTCTCTTCTAGAGTTCTAGGAGCTAGATCTATTTCAACTCCAACTAGCTTTTTTGCTTCTGTCTTGCTTAAGCCACCACCAACATGCCTTTCTGCTATAGAAGCCAACTCCTCAGGAAAGCCTTTTTCTCTTAACAAGTTTGCTCCAACAACGCCGTGCTCAACACCATGAGTCTTTACCCTTCCTATGTCATGAAGCATTGCACCAGCAATCACAAGTTGCTCGTTGATATGAATGCGCCTTTCCTTTAGTTTTTGAACAAGTTTTTTACTTACTTCGGTAACCTTTTTGCAATGAGCTATAAGTTCTTCAGGAGCGTTTAACTCTCGAAGTAGCTTTTCTGCCTCCTCTTCTGTAGGATATGCTGCTTTCTTCTCTTGAGCCTTATTTAATTCTAAAACGTCTCCTTGGAGTAACGTGAGCCTTTTTTCAAATTTTTCTATTAAGTCGCTAACGTCAACTTGATGCAGAGGATTTCCACAAATTGGGCATTTGTAAAAAGATTCAACAGCTTCTTCAAAAGTTAACTTTGGATGTGCTGGATTTCCACAATGAAAGAAAACATGAGATTTTAGATAATCAATCTTTACTTTTATCTTTTCAGAGATAACGCGCTTCATATTGTTAACAAAACCTTCAAGCTGGTCTACTGCAGGGGACCAAACAAAAACTATTCTTTGAGTTTGTTCGTCTCTTTTTTCTTCATACCTAACTAAACCTAAGCTTAAGAGTTTATAGAGTGTTCTTCTTACACTGGAGATTCTTAAGTTAGCATGGTTCGAGATTTGTTCATCTGTTGCCGCCTTTAGTGCTACTAATGCTGCTACGACTCCAGTGGCATCGTCCCCACCTACTATGCCAGCTATCTTTATGTACAAGTCTTCGTTGGCCTGCATTTCTCCACTATTAAGCTACTACTTTTGGAAAAGATAAACTTATCCTTCAGCAATGCTGTTTTAAGGTAAAAGCAATTCAAGAGTTCGTGCCTTTAAATACTTTTTTACATAAAATAAACTTAAGAACACTAAGAAACTGTCAACTTAAGGCTTATTTTTAAGTTAAACAATGAGCAAAAGAAGTTTACTTTATGGAGAAAACTGGTAAAGGCAGTTGGTAGAGAAAAATTCACAACAGACCTTTAGGAAGAAGAACTTCGCATTTAAAAGAAGACTACGATGATGAAAAAGAATAAGGAAGTTTACTCCAATATAAGAGAGGGAACTGAAAACCTAAAATGAAACTCTTTCGAAGTACAAAATATTAAAACTTTCTTTTCAACGGTGTTCTATCAAAGTCATTATCGTTTGATATTATTTCTTTTGCTTTGATCCTTAGGGCAACAGCTGAGTGCAAAGCATCTTCATAATCCAACTTATAGTTTTTCATTAGTTCAAGGGCCTTTTCTAAATCTTCTGAATTCAACGAAACTACCTTTAATCCTTGAAGGTTTTTTATTGCACTTATTACACCTTCAACTAAACGTTCATCCTTCATGCTCCTTCCAGTTAATCCTGCCATTATAACTAAAGCTTGGTAAAGGGTTAAGCTTGAAGTCACGTATGTGCCTTTTGAAGAGCTTTCAATTTTCTTTACCCATTCGTATGCAGTCTTTCCAAATGTAGCATGACCTCCAAGCCAATAAACGAATACATTCACATCTACGTAGTTTTTTTGCTCCACCAATCTTTCATCGCCCTCACTGTAAACTCGTCTAGGTCTTCTGGCCACCTCTTTATCTTAAAAGCTCCAAAGTACTTATGAGCAACCGGCTTCATAGGCTTGATAACGATTCCTTCTTCTTTGAGTTCTACTTTAGCAAGGCTCCCTTCTTTTATGCCAACTTTTTCTCTTATTTTCTTTGGAATGAGCAGTCGCCCTTTTTTATCAACTTTTACCACTTCCATAAGCGTCCCACTATACAATGTAATTCCCACTACTTAAATTTTTCATAAAAAGATGAGCTTTAAGGGCTTCGCTTACCAACTGCTAGAACTGAAAACTTCGATGATTATTTTTTGTAGTAAGAAGGTTTACAGACTTGATCACGTTTGGAGATGGCTTAACTTATTTCATTTGTTTAACCAAGAAGAAGTAATTAAAATAGTTCAAAAGCTTAGGGGTGTAATAGTATGGAGCTTAAGTTAACAGGTCATCTTTTAAAAAGGAAAAATTTTTTTACTCCATTTGAGCTAGCTTAGTTCATGGCCGCCGTGGAGCAGCCTGGATAGCTCGTGAGCCTGTGGAGCTCATCGTCTTGGGTTCAAAAGCTTTGCTGAAAGTCCCAACGGCGGCCTTCTCGTATCAACTTTATGAGAGATTACACATTTTTTGAAAATGAAACCTACCAACTCAAGAGCATATCATTATTAGTGGAATTTCTAAAGGAAAGGATTAAAGAAGATTAATGAATTCAAGAAACCTGTTCAGAGTAAGTTTAACAACAGTTTTTCTGAACTAAATAGAACGTATAAGACAGAATTTTTGCTTTAAATGAAAATCTAAGTTTCATTCACACCAAGAGCAACCGAGAAAAATATGTTACACCAAGTATCATTCTTTACATCTTTCTATTCATCACATATGCGGTTTCTCTTCTAAAAAAATACTTCATTACAAACACATTAATTTTGTCAGAAAAAATATTCATCAAAAATATATAACCAAAATCTGGAACGCTCCATTTTTCTTTAAAGTTAAGAACCTTATCTTTATGATCATTAAGTTTTTTTATCATTTTCTCAAAGTCCGAAACAAGCACTATTTTCCTAACGTTCTCATCGAATTCTTCTTTCTCAGCCCAGTGAGATTTTACTTCTGCAATAAAATAGATTATTTGGTTGCCCATGTCTACCGCCATTAAATCAAACCAATATTTACCTCTATTAGTTCCAGATTTATCAATTGTTATTACCACTCTCTCAGGAATTCCGAACGCACTTCTTAGCTTTTCTATGAAATATTTTCTTAAAATCTCAGTTGATAAGATACCTTTCTCATTTGTATCGAGGGAGAGCGCATTTCTAAGCGAGTACTTAAACCTAGGATTCATCTTTACAATTTCATATTTTTTCACATAATCATAAAACACATCCGGAACTTCACTAGTTGTTTCAAGCTTATTTATTATAGAACCATCGAGATCTTCTAAAACTGCTTTTTCAATTTCTAAAAAAGAATGTTCGACATTAATGAATCTTTTTAAAGCCTTGTTCCATTCCATTGTAATACTTCTTATATCTCCTTCAGCACGAGAATATATGATAGTTATTTTATTTTCTTCTGGACAAGAATAAAAATCTAATACTTTATTCCAATGTTGATCACGAAAGTCGAGGGAAATTGAATACTTTGTTTTTAAGCTTCCCGTTTCTGGATCTGCAAATAAGTCAACTGCAATTTCCTTTTCATTATCTAACATTAAGGTTGCTCTTAACCCACCTTTAAACTCATCATTTATTATTATGTTTGGGTTATACTTAAAGGGTGTACCCTCAAGAAAAACATCGCCAAACTTCATCATGACATTTCTCTTTTGTAGATCATACTCCATCGGGATTTTTACCTCAGACGACATTAAGGAATCATTTATGCTTTCTGAAGTTATTTTTATAAGGTCTATGACATAAGTTCCTGGACCTCTACTTTGTACTCTGCATCCTCTACTTGAATTAATGTCTCTAACAACATAAGCATACTTTACAGAAGATAAAGCCTTAGGATTTCCATTTTTGTCAAACTCCAAAACTTTTCCGTACTTAAGAACTCCAAAGTTGGAATTACTTCCAAGTTTTGTTCTTATGAAATCACCATCGATTTCACTAGCAAAGCTAACTCTAATAGATTCCTTAATTTTGGCTTTACTTTTTGTATAAATATTTGCGTCACTTATATCTCTCGAAATCCTTACGTAATCTCCAGGCTTAAGTCCTAAGCTACTATAGGTCCCAGCTCTTACCAATATGTATAATTTCTTACCTTTTTTTAGTTTTGCAAAAAATGAAAAATCTTTATTGTTTATTTCAACTGTTACCTTAACATAGTCGCCATTCTTTAAATCAAACGCTCTTGCCAAGCTTCCTGGAAGTTCTAAATATCCGGTACTGTAGAGTTTTCTTACAATCTCTCTGCCTTCTACTGCCGATAACCAAGTTTTTAGTACGGTCTTTCCATCTTCAATAAAAAAGAATTTTCTTATTACCTTAATTAAATACTTATCACAAACTTCATCTACTTTAAAGAAACATTTAAACAGTTTCGTGCTATACTCAAAAATTCTTATATCTTTTCTAGACTCAATTAAAGATAAGTATTTTCCACTCATTGAGTTATCAATTTGAATTAGCCTACAAATAACTTGAGAAATAAGGTTGTACTTACGTGATTTGTTTTCTTCATTATTTAACCCCTTACTTTCAAACAAACCAATTAGATTCATTTAATAATGAACTCTGGAACCCACAACTTATTCAAAGCATAATTATTAGTTGAGTAAATAAAGCAGTTAGGAATAACTGAGACAGAGGAAAGAGCAACAACCGAGATCAGCATTGAAGAAGTCTTAACGTTCATTCTGTTATAAAACCAAGTTACAAGCTTTTAAGCACCAATATTTAGAACACCTTCAACACAAATAAAATTTTTCCACTTAAATTTCTCCTGAACGTCGTGACGTCCTTTCCACAGCTCAGCCGAAGCTTCTGGCTTTTCCTTCGCCTTAGGTTTTCTAGGCGCCCATCTTTATAAAACGAACCTTCTAGAAACTAAAAACTTTAGCTCAAAGCTTTTTTATTCTTCTTATCGCAATTATCTCCAAAAAACTAAGAATATTACAAACAAAAAATAAAAGAACAAAAAATTTACTATGCAACGGTTGCTGGTTGTTGCGTTTGAACTGGAGGTTGCGGAGGCTGTATCTGAAGCCCTGTTTCTTTGATCTTGCTCATGAAATCAAAGAAGTCACCAAACTTTTTAGCAAACTCGTTGAGAGCCTCTATTCCACTTTCCCTTATGTAGTAAACTCTCTTTGTTCTCCTGCTACCCTCGCTAACTACAGTGCTTGTAATCCAATTTAGTTTTTCAAGCTTGTAGAGCATTGGATACAACGCTCCTGAAGTAAACTTCTTTCCGAACATCTTATTGAAGTTCATAAGTATGTCGTAGCCATGCGCAGGAGACTTTGAGAGCATCCAGAGTACGATTAAGTAATTCAAGTTAAAGAGTTGAGAACCGCCTTTTTTCGACATTTGACTTTTCACCTCGTGCCTAGTTATGTTATTTAAGTATTATATAAATGTTTCCATTTATACTTTAAAAGAATGTTTACGATAGTAATATTTTATAAAATTAAAAATCATTATTAAGTGGTAGTTATTTTTAAAAGAATCAAGAAAAGTTTAAGAAAAACTACTCTCCAAAGAAGTATTTCCTAATCCTCAGTGTTTGAATTAAACCAATAGTTGAGATCATTACTGCTAAGAAGCCCATGAGTAAGTTTTCCATTTGGTGAGTTCCAGTTGGAGAAGTAAACTGCGAGGGATTAACGTTCAAAGAATATGAAAGCTGAAGTAGGCCAATTGGTATTGAAACTGCGAGCACAACTATTCCAAGCAGGTAAAGAATAGAGTTAACTTGCATTAGTCCAAAGGCTGCTAAGATTAGCGCGACGCCTATGAAGACTAAGAAAACTATCTGCAGGCTAGGATTGTCATAGGAAAGAGGAGGCGGTAAAAACAGCTTAGTTTGACCTAACTTAACTAAAATTGCCATAAGTAAATTCCAAAAAGCCCATACTAAGTACATAACAGCTGCAGGAGTTACACCTTCTAAAGAATAACCTTCGAAGGAGAAGAACTTTTTTGGAGTAGTATAGTAGGCAACAGTTGTTTGCTTTTCGCCTCTTTTTTTCCTCATGAGCCAAACCTCTATGTTAAAGCCACAGTTTGGGCAGTACTTTTCTCCCTCCTTAATTTCAAAGCCACAGTTTGGACATTTGCTTGGCCATTCGTTGCTTTTCTCTTTAAAAGTTGTAGGAGGCTTTACTTCTTGTTTTTGCTCAAAAACTTTAGTTTCTTGAACTATTGGCTCTTGAACTTTTTTAGTTTCTTGTTTTTTAATTAGAGTAGAGTCATCTAACCTTAAGCCACAGTTTGGACAGAACTTCATATAAGCTGGAACCTTTGTATTGCACCTAGGACATAATTTGTAGTCTCCTTCTTCAGACAATTTAACCTCTTAAAAGAGGGTGCGAAGCTTTAAAGCTTTTTGTTTTTAAGCAACATAAAAATTGTTACTCCTAATTTCTAAATATTTTTTATAAAAAAATAAAGAAGTAAAACAAAAAGAAAACTACTCGAGAGAAACATCGTGCAATTGCTTCTTATCTAAGCTTACACGAAGGCCTCCCTTTTTATTAATCACGCCAGTTTTGTTTCTTCTCAGCACTTTCCTAGCAACTTTGTTTACCCTAGATTTCTCAAAGTTAAAAGTTGCAGCCAACCTTTGAACTACAGTAATTTGACCAAGCACTATTATTAGTACAAAAGCAACGTCTAAAGCCATGGGATAAAAAACCAGCCCAATGGTTGCGAGAGCTACGAACAGCAACTTCTCCGGCCTCTCCAAAAAACCAACGTCACACTTCTTCATGCCTCCAGTAGACTCAGCCCTTGCCCTAACGTAGCTTGGCGCTATCATGCTAAAAACTGCAAAGGTTGCAATTGGCCAGCTTACGTACCTTCCAATTGCCGACGCTACAACCATTATAAATTCTTCATACCTATCTACAACAGCGTCTAGAGTTCCTCCAAACTTCGTCTTCTTTCCATATATCCTAGCAACTAGCCCATCTAACAAATCAAGAACTCCAGAAGCAAGAAAACAAAAAGCTGCCATAATAGGAAACTTAAAAATCAAAAGCAAGCCCCCAATGCTTGCAACGAGAAGTCCAAGAAGTGTTATTAAGTTTGGCTTTATTCCAAGAGAGCCAATGAGCTTTGCCACTGGGTAAAATATCTTCTTTGATATCTTCCTTAGCCTTCCAAGCACGATGAGACTACCCCTTTATCGAAGCTAACGTTGCTTCTAGGTAGTTGATAGCATCCTTTAGAAGGTTTAAACCCTTTTCTGTTGCGTTGTAGTAAACTTTTCGCATGTTAAGCACATTTCCGCTTTTTCTTTCCACTAGGCCTTCTCTTTCCATCTTGTAAAGAACAGTGTAAACTGTTATAACAGCAACGTCAATTTTTTTATCCTTCCTTAAGTAGTTTGCAATTTCGTAGCCATACATTGGCTTATTTTTTAGAGCTGAGAGTATGTGAATCCATAAGTTTTCCTTGGTAAGCTTCCTCTCTAACCTTTGGAATGCCATCTACAGAACACCTCCTCCCTGAGTTGGGGGAAGCTTTCTTTCTTCCCTTGCCCTAACCTTAACTATTCCGAAGTGTACTGCACAAGAAACGCAGAGGTACCTAGT
>Ga0080004_1211455_pt1 | contig 63883 bp, 43 predicted proteins | sample WasSprMetagenome_FD_69207 | JGI IMG/M metagenome (GOLD analysis project Ga0080004, IMG submission 69207) | Sulfidic aquatic microbial communities from Washburn Spring, Yellowstone National Park, USA - WS (SPADES assembly) (version 2) | ecosystem: Environmental > Aquatic > Thermal springs > Hot...
CCCACCATGACGGGGGGGATACCTCGCAGCTCAGCAAGGAGCTCACGCGGAGCCTGGACAAGATGCGGCGCGGCAACGCCCGCGGCCCCGCCCTGAGCCAGTGGCTGGTGCGCATGCTTACCGAAGCCTGGACCATCGGCACGCTGGATTTCAACGCCGGCCAGATCCGCAGCGGCTTCACGATTCTGGCCTTGCGCACCAATGACGAGCTGGCCCGCCTGATCAACGAGGTGAGCCGCGAGTTCCAGAAGATTCCCGGCGAAGACCTGCGCAAGAACTTTTCGGCTATCGTGGCCGGCTCGCACGAGGACGCCATTGCACCGATGCGCGAAACGACCGCGGCCGGTCCCGCACGCGCCGCGGCTCCGGGCAAGACGCCGTACCTGGATCAGTACACGATTGACCTGATCGAACGGGCGCGGCAAGGCAAGCTCGATCCCGTCCTGGGACGCGATTTCGAGATCCGCCAGATCATTGACATCCTCATGCGCCGGCGGCAAAACAACCCGATCCTCACAGGCGAGGCGGGCGTGGGCAAGACCGCGGTGGTGGAGGGCTTCGCGCTGCGTGTGGCGCAAGGCGATGTGCCCGCGCCGCTGCGTAACGTCAGCGTCCGCGCACTGGATCTGGCGCTGTTGCAAGCCGGCGCCGGCATCAAGGGCGAATTCGAGAACCGGCTCAAAGGCCTGATCGAGGAGGTCAAGGCCTCGCCCACGCCCATCATCCTTTTCATTGACGAAGCGCACACGCTGATCGGCGCGGGGGGCCAGGCAGGCATGGGAGATGCCGCCAACCTGCTCAAGCCCGCGCTGGCGCGCGGCGAGCTCCGCACCATCGCCGCCACCACCTGGAGTGAGTACAAGAAGTATTTCGAGAAGGACGCCGCGCTGGCCCGCCGCTTCCAGGTGGTCAAAGTGGACGAGCCCACCGAAGAGCAGTGCATGGTGATGCTGCGCGGCATCGTGGGCACGCTGGAAAAGCATCACAACGTGCGCATCCTCGATGAAGCCGTGCGAGCCGCGGTGAAACTCTCTCATCGCTACCTGGCGGGACGGCAGCTTCCCGACAAGGCCGTCAGCGTGCTGGACACCGCGTGCGCCCGGCTGGCTCTGGGCCAGGCGGCGACCCCACCTCCCATCGAGGACGCACAACGGCGGCTCGACGACCTGCGCGTGCAGAAACGCGTGCTCGAGCGCGAGGCCGCCGTGGGCGCGGACCACACCGAGCGCCTCCAGGCCATTGACCGCGAAATTCCCGAACTGGAAGCGCGTTTGAAAGCGCTCACCGAGCGTTGGGAGAAAGAGCGCAGCCTGGTGGAGCGCATTCGCGACGTACGAGGGCGGCTGGAATCCATGTCCAGCCTCGCGGCTGCCAACGTAGCAGCGGCCGGCGGGGATGGGCAGTCTTCGGGCGGTGACGGGCAGCCGGCTGCCGAAACAGCGACCGCGGTGGAAGCCGGCGACGGCATCCAGGCCTTGCGGGCCGAACTGGACGCCCTGAACCGGGAACTGGCCGAGTTGCAAGGCGACCAGCCGCTCATGCAGGTGTGCGTGGACGCGCAGATCGTCAGCGAAGTGATTTCGGCCTGGACCGGTATCCCGGTGGGCAAGATGGTCAAGGACGAGTTGCAAACCCTGCTCTCGCTGGAGCGGGTGCTGGGCGAGCGAATCATCGGGCAGGATCACGCGCTCAAGGTGATCAGCGAACGGATCGTGAGCGCGCGCGCCTCCATGGACGATCCTAACAAGCCGGTGGGGGTCTTCCTGCTGGTCGGCCCCAGCGGCGTGGGCAAGACGGAAACGGCGCTCGTACTCTCGGATCTGCTGTACGGCGGCGAGCGCAACCTGATCACGATCAACATGTCCGAGTTCCAGGAAGCCCACACCGTGTCCACGCTGAAGGGTGCGCCCCCGGGCTACGTCGGCTACGGCGAGGGGGGCGTGCTGACGGAGGCAGTGCGGCGCCGGCCCTACTCGGTCGTCCTGCTCGACGAAGTGGAAAAGGCCCATCCCGACGTGCTCGAGCTGTTCTACCAGGTCTTTGACAAGGGCATGATGGAAGACGGCGAGGGCCGTGAGATTGACTTCAAGAATACGATCATCATGCTCACCACCAACGCTTGCACGGACGAGATCATGAAGCTGTGCGCCGACCCGGAGACGACGCCGTCGCCGGAGGCTCTTGTCAAAGCCATCAAGCCCCAGCTCAACAAGATCTTCAAACCGGCCTTCCTGGGCCGGCTCGTCATCGTCCCTTACTACCCGCTGCGCGACGAGGCGCTCAAGAAGATCATCGTGCTCAAGCTGGAGAAGATCCGTCGCCGCATCGGCGAAAACCACCGCATCGAGTTCACCTGTGACGACAGATTGGTGGACGAGGTCGCGCGGCGCTGCACCGAGGTGGAAAGCGGGGCGCGCAACGTGGACAATATCCTGACCAATACGCTTTTGCCGGACATTTCGCGCCAACTGCTGGCCCGTATGGCCGAGGGCGAGAAACTGAGTTCGATTCGCGCGGGCGTCGGGACTGACGGCTCTTTCTGTTACGAGTTCACCTGAGGCTGCGCGCCAGTCAGGACAAGAGAGGTAACCCATGGGCAGCTCGTTCGCACAGACGTACCGGTTGCTGCGGCTGGCCACCCCGCTGGGGCCTGACAAGCTCCTGCTGCGCTCCTTCACGGGGCGCGAGGCCATCTCCGAGCTCTTCAGTTTCCAACTGGATTTGCTCTCGGAGGATTCGGCGATCAACTTCGACGATCTGGTCGGCCAGAACGTCACGTTCGCCATTACTCTGGCTGATGGCGAAACCTACCGGTACTTCAACGGCTTCATCAGCCGATTCGCCCAGTTGCCTGGCATTGGCCGGCTGGCGCGATACCAGGCCGAGGTGGTCCCCGGCCTGTGGTTTCTCACCCGCACCACGGATTGCCGCATTTACCAGAATCTCAGCGTGCCCGAAATCATCAAGGACGTTCTCGAGCGGCACAACATCCGCGACGTGGATTTCCAGCTTCAGGCCAGTTATCCCAAACGGGAATACTGCGTGCAGTACCGGGAGACCTCCTATAACTTCATCCAGCGGTTGATGGAGCAGGAGGGAATCTTCTACTATTTCCGCCACGAGGACGGCAAGCATACTCTCGTGCTGGGGGATTCGCCCAGCGCCAGCCCGCCCTGCCCCAATCAGGAGAGGGCGCGTTATGAGCCGGCCGCCGGCCCGGGCTTTGCCGCCCCCGAAGACTACGTCACGCGCTGGAAACTCCAGCACGAGCTGCGACCCGGACGCTGCACGGTGACGGACTTCAACTTTGAAACGCCGACCACGAGCCTCCTCACCAGCCTGGAGAGCAAGATCCAGCAAGGGGGAAACACCTCGCTCGAGGTCTATGACTTTCCCGGCGAATACCTGCGGCGGGATGAAGGCGAGCGGGAGGTGCGGCTCAGGGTCGAGCGCGAGGAAGCGGCCCACGCCGTCGTACAGGGGGCCAGCGTTTGCCGCGCCTTCACTCCCGGATACCGCTTCGAATTCTACGATCACGAGCGAAAAGATCAAAACGGGATGTATCTGATCACCTCCGTAACTCACAACGCGACGGAAGGCGGATTTTACTCGGGAGTAGGCGGCCCGCAGGAGGCCAGTTACGATAACCTGTTTACTGCGATCCCCTATTCGGTGCCCTTCCGCCCGCCGCGAATAACCCCCAAACCCGTGGTTCACGGCGCCCAGACGGCCATAGTGGTCGGACCTTCCGGCGAGGAAATTTACACAGACAAGTACGGACGCGTGAAAGTGCAGTTCCACTGGGACCGGCTGGGCAAGTACAACGAGAAAAGCTCGTGCTGGATCCGCGTCTCCCAGCCTTGGGCGGGCAAGGGTTGGGGCGGCATCTGGATCCCGCGCATCGGTCAGGAAGTCATCGTGGATTTTCTCGAGGGCGATCCCGACCGGCCCATCATCACTGGCCGGGTCTACAACGCCAATCAGATGCCGCCTTATGAGCTGCCTGCCGAGCAGACCAAAAGCGGCTTCAAATCCCGCAGCTCCAAGGGAGGCAGCACCCAGAACTTCAACGAGATTCGCTTCGAGGACAAGAAAGGAGCCGAGGAGATCGTCATTCACGCCGAGCGCGACCTCTCGACTACGGTAGAGAACAACGAGACCCGGACCGTCTACGGGAAACGAACGACCGCGATCAAGAAAGACGAAACGCTGACCATCAGCGAAGGCAACCGCAAGGAAACGCTGGAGCAAGGCAACGACACGCTGGAGATCTGGCAAGGCAATCGCGACGTCACGCTGATGAAGGGCAGCGACAGCCTGGTGGTTCAGATGGGTAACATTACGATCAAAGCGCCGGCCGGCACGCACAGCACTACCGCGCTTCAGATTGAGATCACGGGAATGACCAGCGTGAAGGTGGTTTGCGGCGCCAGTTCCATTCAGATGACGCCCGGAACGATTGACATCACCAGCCCGGTAGTGACGATCAAGGGCGGAATGGTGAAGATCAACTGCTGAGCACACCGATGCCGCCGGCTGCACGCGTCACCGACATGCACACCTGCCCGATGGCCACTCCCGGCACGCCGCCGGTGCCGCACGTGGGCGGACCGATTCTGCCGCCCTGCGCGCCTACGGTCCTCGTGGGCGGCGTGCCCCAGGCTCGCGTGACGGACATGGCCACTTGCGTCGGCCCGCCCGACATGATTGCGCAAGGGGCGGCAACGGTTCTGGTACAAGGGCTGCCTGCGGCGCGACTCGGCGACACCACGGTCCACGGCGGGGTGATCGTGACCGGCATGCCCACGGTGCTCATCGGAGGCCCGGTCTTCACGGCTCGGCCCGTAGGCCGCGTCATGCGCCTGCGTTGGGGACTGCCGCCCTGGGAATGGCGACTTACCTACGGGGACGCCATCGAGATCCGTCCCGATCCTGACGATCCGACGTTCCAGACCCGTGCCCTGGCAGCTCTGATCCGGCTGGACATGACCAACAACATGCACAGCGCCTTTGATGCGATCGAAGCCAGCGGCCATCGCGTGACCATTGAGAACTACCACGCCGGAGCGGGCCAGGATCCTTATAACGCTTACTGCCGCGCCCACGATATCCACGGCGCCCTCGATCCCCAGCGGGGATCGGACTCCACCGTGGTTTGGAACCCTGATGTGCACGGTTTCGGTCCCCCGGGCACTACGCCGGACTGGCAGCAACCCGGCTCCGACGTGATTCTCGGGCACGAACTCATTCATGCCACGCATAACGCCACGGGCACTCACGGCGACAACTGGCACAATGACGTCGCAGTGAACGAGGAGCGCAATACGGTCGGGCTTCCAGCTCAAAACTACAACTGGCCCGGCGATTCTTGGGACGGCGCCGGCTTGCCCGACACGACCGGGCAACCGTACACAGAAAACGGCTTGCGCAGCGAATACCGCGAGCGTGGAATGAACTCGCCGGTAACCGGGAGTCCCCCGGAGCCTCGGCCTTCTTACTACACGGATGATCCGCCCCCGTTCTGAACCATGCCGACTACGGCCGGGCTCGCCACGCTGTGCCTGCTGGCAACGATGTCGCTCGCCGGTCAGCAACCGGGCGAAGATTCACCGAGGAGACGACAAAAGATGGCTTTCCCAGCCACGCTGACCGCAAACTTTCGAACCACGGCCGATCAGCTCCAAGTCGAGTATGTAGTCACCAACGCCGGCCGCGAACCTTTGTATGTGATCAACGTCTCCATCCGGGTTACTTCCCAGGGCGCTACCGTCGAGCCGGCAACGCCGAGGGCGGCCCTGGCAAGCACCGGGGAGTTAGTGCTACCCAGCGCGATCCCGCCCCTCGACCCCAGCATCAGTTATGCAGTTCCGCCCCGATTTTACGCCTCACGTTTGGATGCCGGGGCCTCGCTCAAGCAATCCTTCGCCTTGCCCTTGCCGGTGGCGCCGAGCGGGCTGCCGCCCAAACGCGAACCGCGCGAAGTTGTTGTGGACCGCGTGGCGTTCGTGCTGGGCGTTGTCCCCGCGTCCGCCGTTCCCAACGCGCAGAGACAAGAGATTGGCGGCGTCGAGGTCTGGCGGTTGCCGCCGGGAGCGCATCAGCACCAGGTGGAGTTGCGCGTCGAAGCCAGGGTCGCTAATCTGCGAGTATTGACGGAGTGATCGCGCGCCGGCGCGCCTCCGCTCGATCGCCGCTATGAAGTTACTGGTGTTCTCGGACATTCATGGTGACGAGGTCCGCCTGGCCCGCCTGATGGAGATCGAGGCCGATCATTACTTTGCAGCGGGCGATTTGACGAGCTGGGGTCATGGCCTGGACCGGCTCGGTCAAGTGCTGGCGAAACGCGCGGGACGGGTCTGGGTCCTCCCCGGCAATCACGAGTCAGCCGAAACGATCGTTGCATTCGCGCGGCGTTATGGCTTGAACGATTTCCACGAGCGCAGCTTCGAGCTGAACGGGTACCACATTGCGGGCTTCGGCTACTCCAACCCGACTCCGTTCAACACGCCTGGGGAGTACAGCGAAGCCGAGATCGCCCGGCGGCTCCGGAGGTTCGCCGCCCTCAAGCCGCTGGTGCTGATCTGCCACTGCCCGCCTTACGGGACCCCGCTCGACCGCATCCGCGAGGGGGTGCACGCAGGGAGCCGCTCACTGCGGGAGTTCGTCGAGCGCCACCAGCCGGCCTATCTGCTGTGCGGCCATATTCACGAGGCGGCAGGCGCCTCGGTACGCCTGGGCGGGACCCAGGCCTTCAACGTGGGCAAAGAAGGCTATCTGCTGGAGCTGCCTCCGCTCTGAACCCGACACCCCAAAACACCCCTTCCCTTCCCGGCGAACCGGTGCTAAATTGATCGTGGGACCGCATTCGGGAGGTGAGCCATGGGGGCCGCAGCACAAATGGTTCCGGTCTTCAGCCGCGAAGAACTGGACCTGCTGGTGGAGCTTCTCGAGCGCGAGCGGGCGGACTTGCCCGCCCAGATTCACCGTTGCCGCACCTGCGAGATGCGTGATCAACTGAAGCGACGCCTGGAAGTGGTGAACCAGTTACTCCAGCGACTCAGCCGGTAACCGAACCTGCTCGCGCTCCGGCGGCGGATCACCGGCGACTTCAGCGATAGAATAGAAGTGAGAGCCACTCCTATGACTGTGCTCGAAGAACTCGAAAGGGAATACGAGGCGCTCCGCCAGCAGGCTGAAGCTGTGCGGGGCTATCTTTGACGTCCCCGGCAAGAAAGCCCGCCTGGCCGAGATCGAAAAGCAGATCGCGGATCCCGATTTCTGGAACCGGCCCGAGCATAGCCAGAAGCTGCTTCGCGAGCGCAAGCGTCTGGAGGAGGACATCGCGGAGGAAGCCGAGATCTCGCGGGCGCTCGAGGATCTCGAGACCCTGATCGAGCTGGGCCGCGAAGGCGAGGACGTCGGGCCGGACATCCGCCAGGAGATGGAACGCCTGTCCCAGCGCCTCCAAGACCTGGAGACGCGCATGCTCCTTTCCGGGGAAAACGATCACCGCAGCGCCATCATCACCATTCACCCGGGCGCCGGCGGCACCGAGAGCCAGGACTGGGCGGAGATGCTGCTCCGCATGTACCTGCGCTGGGCCGAGCGCAAGGGATTCGAAACCGTCATCACCGATCGCCTGGACGGCGAGGTGGCCGGCATCAAATCCGTCACCTTCGAGATTAACGGCGAATACGCCTACGGGCTGTTGCAGTCCGAGATCGGGGTGCACCGGCTGGTCCGCATTTCGCCCTTCGACGCCAACGCCCGGCGCCACACCTCTTTCGCCAGCGTCTTCGTCTACCCGCAGGTGGACGACGAAATCAAGATCGAGATCCGGCCGGAGGATTTGCGCATTGATACGTTCCGCGCCAGCGGGCACGGCGGGCAGCACGTCAACCGTACGGACTCGGCGGTGCGCATCGTGCACCTGCCCACCGGCATCGTCGTCCAGTGCCAGAATGAGCGTTCCCAGCACAAGAACCGCGAGATGGCGATGAAGCAGCTCCGCGCCCGCCTCTACGAACTGGAGCTGGAAAAGCGCCGCGAAGAGGAGCGGAAGCTGGAGGAAAGCAAGGCCGATATTGACTTCGGTAGCCAGATTCGGAGCTACGTCCTCGCGCCGTACCGACTGGTCAAGGACCTGCGCACGAAACTGGCCGTCGGCGACGTGGACCGCGTGCTGGACGGCGACCTGGATCCCTTCATGCGGGCCTATCTGGTGTGGCGCAAGACGGGCAAGCTGGCGGGCGAGGATCAGGAGTTGCCGGACTGAAGCCGCCCAGCATGATTCCCCAGCAGGAAATCGAGCGCGCGGCCCGTCTGATCCGCGAGGGACGACTGGTCGCTTTCCCGACCGAGACCGTCTATGGCCTCGGCGCGAACGCCCTGGATCGGGCTGCGGTCCGGCGGATCTTCGAAGTGAAGGGCCGGCCCTGGACCAGCCCGATCATCGTCCACGTGGACTCGCTGGACATGGCCCGCAGGCTGGTGCGCGAATGGCCGGAGTCCGCCGAGAAGCTGGCGAACCGTTTCTGGCCTGGCCCGCTCACTCTCGTGCTGCCACGCGCTCCGGTCATTCCGGATGAGGTGACCGCCGGGCTCGACACCGTGGGGATCCGGATGCCCGCCCACCCGATCGCGCTGGCTCTGATCCGGGCGGCTGGCGTACCCATTGCGGCGCCCAGCGCCAATCCGTTCACACGCCTGTCTCCCACGACCGCCGAACACGTCCGCCAGTCGCTTGGCGACGCGGTAGATATGATCCTGGACGGCGGTCCTACTCAAGTCGGCATCGAATCCACGGTGCTTTCGCTGGCCGGGGCGCCGCGGCTGCTGCGACCGGGCATGATCCTGCGCGAGCAGATCGAAGAGTTGATCGGCCCTGTCGAAGTCAGCGGGCGCATCGAGAACGGCGCGCCTCATCCCTCACCTGGCATGCACCCGCGGCACTACAGTCCGAAAACGCGCTTGCTGTTGGTGACCGACGGCGCGCTTCCCGCGGGGCGCGGTGCCTATCTCTGGATCCGGAGACCCGCGCCTGCAGCGCGCTCCGTGCAAATGCCGGACGAAGCCGCTGCCTACGCAGCCCGGCTTTATGAGACGCTTCATGCGCTGGATGCGGAAGGTTGGGAATGGATTGCCGTGGAAAAACCGCCGGAGGCGCCGGAGTGGATCCCCGTGTTGGACCGCCTGCGCCGGGCAGCGGGCGGGCAGTAGCTCCCCTCAACGCCCCCTTGTTTATTAGACTCCTCCTGAAATATAATTGACCGGGCGGGTTTGGGGTCCCGCCCGAGATATGAGAGCGCAAGGGGGTTAACTGTGAAAGCACCGATCAGGGTTGTTGTGCTTTGTCTGCTAGCCTGCTCGCTTCTGCTCGGGCAGGTTGTGTCCAGCTCGATCCGTGGCGCCTTGGTGGATCCGACCGGCGCGGCCATCCCAGGGGCGCAATGCACGCTGACGAACCAGACCACGGGCGCCGTGCTCAAGGCCACCTCGAGCGCCGACGGCTCCTTTGTCTTCCCCAACGTCTTGCCCGGGACCTACACCTTGAAAATCGAGGCCACTGGGTTCAAGACGCTGGAGACCAAGGACATCGTGGTTACGGCCAACCAGGTGCGCGCCTTGGGGAACATCACCCTGCAACTCGGCGAAGTCCGTGAGACGGTGAGCGTGGCCGCCGAGGCCGCAGCCATCCAGTTGGCCAGCGCCGAGAAGTCAGGAACCATCACCGGCGACCAGATTCAGAACATCGCCGTCAAAGGGCGTGACTTCTTCGCCCTGCTGCTGACCGTGCCGGGCGTGGTGGACAACTTCAGCCAGCGCCGCGAGACTCTCTCGCCGGACTCCATCCGCGGCACCTACATCAACGGCGGACGCGAAAACCAGAAGAATCTCGCCATTGACGGCATCACCGACCTGGACACCGGATCCAATTCCACCGTGCACTTCCAGCCCAACATGGACGCCATCGCCGAGATCAAGATCATGACCTCGAACTATCAGGCCGAGTTCGGGCGCAGCGGCGGGGGCGTCATCACCGTGATTACCAAATCGGGTACGCGCGATTTCCACGGGACCGCTTACAACTTCTACCGTCACGAAAGCCTGAACGCGAATAACTTCTTCAACAACCGTACAGGCACGCCGAAATCGCCCTATCGCTATCGCATCAGCGGCTTCTCGATCGGCGGACCCATTTACGTTCCGAAGAAGTTCAACACGGATCGCGACAAGCTGTTCTTCTTCTTCTCCCAGGAATACATCGGGATGAAGAGGGATTACGGCACCCGGTTCGTCAACACGCCGACCGCGCTCGAGCGCGAGGGCAACTTCTCCAACAGCCGCGACGTTAACGGCGCGCTGATCCCGGTGCGCGATCCGCTCACCGGCCAGCCGTTCCCCGGAAACATCATTCCGAAGGACCGCATCAACAAACTGGGCCAGGCGATCCTGAACTTCTTCCCGTTGCCGAACTACACGGATCCGGATCCCCGCCTGGTCTACCAGCGCAACTACCGTTCGGCTTACAGCGGCTCCTACCCCAAGCGCCAGGACGTCATCCGGATTGACTCGAACATCTGGCCCTCACTCAGGGCCTACTGGCGCTATGTCAAGGACAAGGACGAGCAGGATACGCCGTACGGCATGTGGGTCAACGGGGCCATCAATTACTACTTGACGCCGGTGCGTTTCGGCCAGCCCGGCAAGGGTCAGGTGGTGCACATCACCAAGACGTTCTCGCCGACGCTGGTCAACGAGTTCATCTTCGGCAAGAGCCGCAACAACCTGTACTTTGACCCGGTGGACAAGAGCCTGGTGGACCGCTCCAAGATGGGCAATCCGCCGCAGTGGTTCCGTGATCAGGCTGGTCCCCGGACGTACCTGCCGGCTGCCTCAGCCAACCACGCTCCCAACATTGCTTTCGGAGGCCAGCCGGCCAACCCGATCGCTTTCGGCCTGGGCAACGTGCCCTATCTGAACTACAACGACATTTACAGCTTTGTCAACAACGTGAGTAAGGTTTGGGGCCCGCATAACTTCAAGGCCGGCATTTACATCGAGCGCACCGGCAAGTTCCAGGTGGGCGGGGGCAACTGGCGCGGCGCCTTCAACTTCTCGCGCGACACCAACAATCCCTTCGATTCCAACCACAGCTTCGCCAACGCGCTCCTGGGTAACTTCACTTCTTATTTGGAAGCCACGGCGCGCGTGGACGGCGATTGGTGGTTCTGGAATGTGGAGTGGTTCGTCCAGGACAACTGGCGAGTGAACCGGCGCCTGACGCTGGACGTGGGCATCCGCTTCTATCACCAGCCGCCCATGGAGGACTTGAACCGCACCATCTCCACCTGGGATCCCAACTACTATGACATCAAGAAGGCTCCGGCCCTTTATATGCCGGCGCGTGACCCGCAGGGCCGCCGGGTGGCGCAGGACCCGGTTTCAAAGGCCTTCGCGCCGCAACCTATGATCGGCCTGTTCGTGCCCGGCTCGGGCGATCCGGCCAACGGCATGAAGGTCGGCGGCGTGGACGGCTACCCGCCGGGACTTTACACCACCTCCTGGCTGCACTTCGGCCCGCGCTTCGGTTTTGCCTTTGACTTGTTCGGTAACGGCAAGACCGCGCTGCGTGGCGGGTTCGGCATGTTCAAGGACCGCCCGCAGGGCAACCCGACCTTCTACGCCAACGGCAACCCGCCTGTAGCGTACACGCCGACGCTTTACTACGGAAACCTCGACTCGTATGCAGGCGCCGGCGGCGCCATCGGACCCACCAGCCTGCTCACGTTGCTGGGGCATAACAAACACGCCACCACTATGAACTACAGCTTCGGCATCCAGCACCAGATCTGGAGCACGACGATTGATGTCTCCTACGTGGGCACATTGGGCCGGCACCTGATCATTCGCCGCAACCTGAACCCGATCCCGATGTACGCCCGCTTCGATCCGGCCAACCAGGATCCCACACAGCCTGGGCGTCCGCTGCCGGACAACTTCCTGCGCCCGATCAAGGGGTACGGTGACATCAACTTGCAGGAGTTCGCCGCTACTTCCAACTACAACTCGCTGCAAGTTGCCGCCAACCGCCGTTACACCCGCGGGTTGCAGTTCGGCGTGGCCTACACCTTCTCCAAGACGCTGGGCATCGTGGGCGACGACTACTCATCCATCAGCCCGTACTTCTCACCGCGGAAACGCAACTACGGGCCGCTGGCCTGGCATCGTCCCCACGTGTTCGTGTTGAACTACATCTGGGACCTGCCCAAGGTCGGCCAGCGTCTCGGTGTGAAGCCGCTGGGCTGGATTCTCGATCACTGGCAGGTCTCGGGCATGACTACGTTCATGACCGGCGCGCCCTTCACGCCGGGCTTCTCCACCACCGACGGCATGGACATCACGGGTTCCAGTGAGGGCGCCCGCATCACGGTGGTGGGCAACCCGCGCCTGAAGAAGAGCGAAAAGACCTTCTACCGCAACTTCAACACCGACGTGTTCCGCCGCACGCCGCAGCGGGACTTCGGCAACGGCGGCCTCAATTACCTGCATGGTCCGGGCGTGAACAACTGGGACATCGCGGTCTCCAAGCGCGTCCCGCTCTTCTCCGAGGAGCGGTTCATCCAGTTCCGCACCGAGATGTTCAACGCTTGGAACCACACCCAGTTCTCGAGCCTCGATGCCACTTTCCGCTTCGACCCGCAGGGAGTCAATCAGAACCCGAACGTGGGAGCGTTCACGGGTGCTCGAGATGCCCGGATCATCCAGCTTTCGCTGAAGCTTTACTTCTGACCGGTTCCAGTAACCGGGCCCGGCGTCTTGCGGCGCCGGGCCCTTTTGTTTTCTACCAGGGCATCCTGCGCTTGGTATAACGCCGGCCGATTTCGGCCGAATCCTGCCGTCGTCCGGCGCCGATCATGACGCCCTCGTCAATGCGCTGCTTGACGTTTTCGGGCAGGACGTTATCGAGGAAGGCAATCTTGTATTTCTTGCAAAGAGCCAGCACGCGCTCGCCGGCGCGCCTTACTTCTTCCGGAACGGGAGGATCCGCGCGCCCCTCCAGATACCCGTAGGAGAGGCCCATGTCACGTGGCCCGTGCTCGGCAAAAGCGATTCCGGGCACGGCCAGGGTCTCTTCCGCCCTTTCCAGGGCTTGCCAGTCTTCGATCTTGACGCCCAACACGAGCTCGCCTTCCGGATTCAGGGGCCAGACGTCAGCAACCTCGAGATACCGCCGGGGAGTTACTCCCCACACCCAAGCGGCGAACTCCTGGCTTCCCCATCCACGAGTGCCCCACCCCAGGATTTCCACGCCGCGCTTCTGGAAAGGGTAGCGGGCCGCCTGCACGAAGCGTTTCACAGCTTCCGGGTCGCGCGCCCGCGCCAGATGCACCCCGTGCACGCCCTGCGCCAGAGCCTGCTGAACCATCCACGCCCCGGCCTGCATCGTGGGGCCGTCCAAGCCCAGCACGGGCAGCACCACAATCACGGCCGGCGTGCGGTGACCGCTGGGTGTCGGCCCGCCATCCACAAGGCCGCGCATGAAATCCCGCAGCTTGCCGAAATCCAGGGGGTTGTGTTCCATATCGTAAGTGATGTAGTCGGCCCAGGTTTTGGCGAGTTTACGGCCTTCTTCATATCCCCCGTAAGCGGCAGTGTAGTAAATCGGCTGGCCCATCTCCAGCAGCTCGATGCACTTGTTGATTCTCTTTGGCGTCCATGTGGCATCAGGCTGAGCGCACAGCCATGGGCAGAGCACGGCGAGCAAGACAAACCGCCGCAGCAACACTGCTCACCTCCCTTTCACGTGGATCGAACTCGTGGGCGCCCAGATCCACTCGCATCCCTCTTCCCCCGTCCATTGGCCGTTTCCTGCCTTCCCGGTCCTCGTCGGGTGAATCCCGATTCGACCCGGCATCAATGCATGGGGAATCCGGACGAAGGCGGAACCACGGGAAAACCTCAAGGACCCGGTCCTCCCGGAAGTCTCCCCAGACCGCAAGGCGATTCCCGCTGTGCCACGCCACGGCCGACCACTGCGCGGCGATTCTGATTGGGCGACCAGTCAGATCTCCCGGAGCCGAAGATGGCATGATCAGAAACTCGGTCCAGAAACGCTCAGGGCGGTAAGTTGTCAGAGTTGCAACTGTCAGCCACGGTGCTTCCTCGAATCCACACCTGACGTCCAGGTTCCCTTCCCCCGGATATTGCGCGGGCAGCGCGGAGTAACGGACGGCGACGCCGGGCGGCGCGGTGAACGCAGCGTGAAAGATATTATTCGCGAAGAGCGGCTGCCTGAACTTATCACTCACCTCGTCGTAACTCACGGGATCGAGGAAGGTGTTATTGACCACGGTTACTTCGGATCGCTGGAAGCGCGCCGGCCCGAGGTTTCCCGTTACGACGTTGTTGGCGAACAGCACCCGACTTTCCATAGTCACGCGCAAGGCGCCAGAGGAGGCGGCCACGTTGGCATTGCCGGCAATGTAGTTGCCCAGAATACGAACCAGATACTTTTCGGCCGGAGGCACAGGATCGGGCGGGGTCGAATAATGATGTTTCTGCCCGCCTACGAACAGGCCGCCGCCGTCGTCATCAGCATAGTTTCCAGCGATCAGGTTTCTGCGGATGAGCGGCGCCGACCACAAAGCAACGAAGATGCCGCCGCCGTCGTTGCGCGCTCCCGCCTGGTTCCGGAGGATCAGGTTCTCCTCGATCACAGGATGGGACCAGTCCCAGACCGCGATGGCGCCACCGTCGCTGGAACGCATCGGATCGTTCACGCCCGTGCGATTTTCGAGAAAAACGTTGCCGCGCACCACGCCGCCGGACCGGCTGAAGGCGACGGCGCCGCCGCGACCGATCTGGGTCCGGTTACGCACGAACAAATTCTGCTCGATCTGCGGCGCAGCCCCCGCAACACAGGCGATGGCGCCACCGTCATGCGCCGTTTCGTGCAGCTCTTTGGGATTCCAGGGCTGGGGCGGCAGGGTTTCGTTCTCTACGAAAACGTTGTTGCGGAGCCGCGCCGAGCAGCCCTGGCACAGCAGGGCGCCACCGGGGCCGCGGGCGCGTCCGCCCGTCAAAACAAATCCGTCCAGTGTTGTTTCACCTTCGGTGACGAGCAGCCGTGCTTCGCCTGCGCCTTCGAGAACGGTGCGGTATGCGTGGATATCGCGCCGCCAGCCGGCGGGATCGAAGCCGCCGTACAGGTCCACGTGGGCAGGGAGGACAAGCGTGCCTTCGTGGTAGGATCCGGCGGCTACTTTGATCGCACAGCGCCCCTTGCCGGCTGTCTCCCGCGCTTTTTCCAACGCCCGCCGGACCGTGCGCCAGGGCCGGCTGGCGCTGCCATCTCCCTTCTCGTCGGACCCCGACGGCGCCACGTGAAAGACCGCCGCGTAGTTCGTCTCGGGCACGGCCTCGGTGCGCGGGCCGGCCGCGATGGTAGCCGCCACCAGCGCTGCTGCCCAAAGCATCATCCCAGCCCGGCAGGCAGGGCGGCCCGCCACCCTGCACGCAACAAGGCCTGCAACTCGCGCTCGATGGCTCGATGCTTCGGGTTGCCGGCCAGATTCTGAAGCTCACCCGGATCGCTCGAATGATCGTAGAGTTCGATCCCCTGACGGCCTTCGTCCCATTCGGTGTAGCGCCAGCATTCGGTCCGGACGGAACGCCCGACGAAAACAATGTCCCGCGCGGCCTCGGTGCGTTCCTTGCCGCGGCCCTGCATCGTGAAGGCGCCTTTCTTCCAGGGGCGGGCGGGATCCTCCAGCAAAGGTACGAAGCTGGTCCCTTCGAGGTTCCCCGGTTGCCGCAGGCCGCACAGCTCGGTCAGGGTCGGGTACAGGTCCACGAGCTCGACCAAACGGGCGCAACGCGAACCCATTCCGCGTCGTCCCGGGGCCCACACGATGAGGGGTACGCGCGCCGATTCCTCGAACAGCGTGTTCTTGTGCCACAAGCCGCCGTGATCACCCAGATGGTAGCCGTTATCGCCGAAGAAAACGACGACGGTATCGTCCCAGAGGCCCATGCGATCGAGAGCCTCCATGATCACGCCGAGTTGCGCGTCCATAAAGCTCACGCACGCGTAGTAGGCGGCGAGGAACTCCAGGATCTGGCGGTCGGTCAAAGGTTTGGGCGGCGGCTCATGGTTCAGCGCCGCAGGCAGCACGCGATACCCTTTGGGAGGCGCAGGCGGAAGGGCAATCCTGTCGGGCGGATACCAGTCGAAGTATTTCGCCGGCGCAGCATACGGCGCGTGCGGCCTGCGGAAACCGACAGCGAGAAAGAAAGGCCGGTTCATGCGGCGCATCCTTTCCATGATCTCCACCGCACGCCGCGCCACGATGCCGTCCGGCGTTTTCTCGTCCGGGGTCTTCAGCATGGCCCTTTCGAACGTATGGCCCCGTGGCCCGTCCGCCTTCACGAGCCGGACGATCTCGCTTTGGGGCGGGTTCTTGCCAAACTCGCGGTGTTCCTCGTCCCAGGACCGCGGATCCTCGCAGCACTCCCCTGTGTGATAAACCTTGCCCACCATGGCCGTGTACCAGCCCTGCTTGCGGAAGTATTCGGGGAGAAAGACGTGGTCTCCGACGTACTTGCGCGTGGGCGTTTCCAAAGTCCAGACGCGCGTGGTCTCCGGACGCAGTCCGCTCAAAAACGACGCGCGCGAGGGCTGGCAAAGCGGGTACTGGCAGTAGGCCCGATCGAAAGTGACGCCGCGCGCGGCCAGCCGGTCAACCCACGGCGTTCGCACCGGCTGGCCGTAGCAACCCAGCGCCGTGTTCAGGTCGTCCACCACCACAAAAAGCACGTTCCTGGGACGCGCGCTGCGCGCCAGCGCGATCACCGGCAGCAGGCCCGCAAACTCGCGCCTTGTCAGCGCGGCGCCCGGCCCTTCGGACTTAGCCCTTGATCCAGGCATGGCGCGGATCATCCTTCCAGGCGCCGTAGGTTCGGCCTTCGCCCGCCAGGAACCAGGCGTAATTCAGCGTGTAGCCGGGCGCGCAGGCTACGGGGTGATAGCCGCGCGGGATGAGTATGGTGTCGCCGTGCTCCACCGCGAAGGCATGGTCGAACGGCTCGGGATCGTCCGGATCAGTGTAAACGCGGATGAATCCAAAGCCTTGCGGAGGCTCGACCTGAAAGTAATAAATCTCTTCCATCGGCACTTCGCCTGCGCCCATCCGGTCGTGTTTGTGAGGTGGGCAGCTCGACCAGCCGCCGGGCCGGCTCACGGTCTCGCCCGTGATCAGATGCGCCGCGTCCACGTTGTCGGCGATATGGGTGTAGACGGTGCGCGTCCAGTTGTCCCTGCCGACCTCTTTCGCCACGATCTGATCCAGGCCGATGAGCACGGGGCGTCCGCCCGGTTTGCCCAGTGCGCCCGCCGCCACGATGCGGCTGGGACCATCCGGGGCCGAGAGCTTCACGCGCGAGCCCTGCGGGATGTAGATCATCGGCCACGGTTCCTTGAGCGATGGCCGCTGGCCGATTTCAGCCATCCACTGGCCGCCCGGATACTCTACTTCTACACGCACCGGGCCGGTGTAGAAGTCCAGGGCCAGTTCCTCCTCGCCACTATTCAGCTCGACGTGACGGAGGCCGTCGCCGAGCTGGATCACCGTGAAAGAAAGATGCTTGAGTTCTCGGCCTCGGCGAACAATTTCATAAACACCGGGAGCTTCGCCGGGAGATTTGATGTGCAGCCTCATCACCCTTCACGCTATCATAAACGGCTTGATGCTTTCGCTCCCGCGCCTGTACCCCATTCTCGACACCGCCACCCTGAGCCGTCTCGGCGTCCCGGTGATCGAGGCGGCCGTGGCCATGCTCGAAGCCGGCGTGGAAATTCTGCAACTGCGCCATAAGGGATACTTCGGCAGAGCGCAGGTGGAAATCGCCGAGCGCGTTGCGGAACTGTGCCGTCGTCACGGGACTCACTTCGTCGTGAACGACCGTGCCGACGTTGCCCTGCTGGTCGAGGCCAGTTTGCACGTGGGTCAGGACGACCTGCCGCCGCGTGCCGCACGCAGGCTCCTGGGACCGCACCGCGTCCTCGGATTCTCCACTCACAACCCGGAGCAGTTCGAGGCCGCCTTGGCCGAGCCGGTGGACTACATTGCCTTCGGCCCGATCTTCCCGACCGCCTCGAAAGAAAATCCCGATCCCGTTACTGGACTCGATCTGCTTCCCCAGTTAGCTGCACGCTGCCACGCTGCCGGCCACCCGCTGGTCGCCATCGGTGGCATCTCACGCGCACGGGCGCGAGAGGTGCTTGCAGCCGGAGCCGATGCCGTGGCGGTCATCGCGGATCTTTATCCGGAGCCTTGCACCCCCGAAGCCTTGCACCAACGAGTGCGAGAATGGCTCGACCTGCTACAACCGACGCCGGCCTGATCCAGGGCCTGGGCCTGCTCGACGCCACCGCCCTCGTCATGGGCTCGATGATCGGCTCGGGCATTTTCATCGTTTCGGCGGATATCGCCCGGCAGGTGAACTCGCCCGGTCTGCTGATCATGACCTGGGTGGTGACCGCGCTGCTCACGCTGATTGCGGCGCTCAGTTACGGGGAGCTGGCCGCCGCCATGCCGCACGCGGGAGGCCAGTATGTCTACCTGCGCGAGGCGTTCGGTCCGCTCTGCGGCTTTCTCTACGGCTGGACGCTGCTGCTGGTGATCCAGACCGGCACCATTGCGGCGGTGGCGGTAGCCTTCGCCAAATTCGCGGGCGTCTTCCTGCCGTGGATCGCGGCAGATCACTGGCTGCTCCGCCTCGGACCGATCGGGGTGAACACGCAGCAACTGGTAGCTATCGCCGTGCTTGTCTTTCTGAGCTGGATCAACACGCGCGGCGTCCGCACGGGCGCGCTGGTTCAGAACATTTTTACGTTCACCAAGACCGCCGCGCTGCTCGGATTGATCGGTCTGGGTCTCGTGGCCGGGCGCAACGCGGAAGCCATCGCGCGCAACTTCGGCGAGTTCTGGCGGGGCGCAGCCTGGGATTTCACTTCGGTGCGGCTGGTGGGCGTGGCCATGGTGGGCGCCTTGTTCTCCTCCGACGCCTGGAACAACGTTACGTTTGCCGCCGCCGAGATCCGCAATCCGCGACGCAACGTACCGCTGGCGCTGGCCATCGGCGTTTCGGTGGTTTCCGCGCTCTATCTGGCCTGCAATTTTGCTTATCTGACCGTGCTGCCGCTGGAAGCCATCCAGCAAGCGCCGGAAGACCGCGTGGCCACGGCGGCGGCGCAGCGCATCCTGGGTCCTGCCGCCGTGTACGCCATGGCGGCGGCGATCATGGTTTCGACCTTCGGTTGCGCCAACGGCATGATCCTGGCCGGGGCGCGAGTCTATTTCGCCATGGCCCGCGACGGCCTGCTGTTCGCGTCCCTCGCGCGTCTTGATCCTGTACGGCGCACACCGAATTTTTCGCTGGCCGTGCAATGCCTGTGGGCCTGCGCCCTGACTTTGTCGGGAACTTACAGCGATCTGCTCGATTATGTTATATTCGCTGTTTTACTTTTCTATATCCTGACGATCGCCGGCGTCTTCGTGCTGCGCCGCAAGCGTCCTGAAATGAATCGTCCTTACCGCGCGTGGGGTTATCCCGTGCTGCCTGCCGTCTACATCGCGCTGGCCGGGCTGATTGAAATCCTGCTGCTCGTCTACAAGCCGCGCTACACCTGGCCAGGACTCATTATCGTGTTGCTCGGCGCGCCCTTCTATGCGCTGTGGCAGCGGCGCGCCCGGGACGCTTCCGGCGCAGCCTGAGCCGCCGGGATGAGGAGTGGACATGAGTTTGTTCGCTACCAAGCCGCTGGGTGATCTGCAACGGGAAGCCGAGGCCCATACCCTGAAGCGCGCCCTGGGTCCGTGGAGCCTGATTTCGCTGGGCATCGGCGCCATCATTGGCGCAGGTCTGTTTTCGCTCACCGGCATAGCGGCTGCCGAATACGCCGGTCCGGCAGTAGTGCTCTCCTTCGTCTTCGCGGCCATCGGCTGCGCCTTCGCCGGACTGTGTTACAGCGAATTCGCCACCATGATTCCGGTAGCAGGCTCGGCGTACACTTACGCCTACGCCACGATGGGCGAGTTCCTGGCCTGGACGATCGGCTGGAGCCTCGTGCTGGAGTACGCGATCGGTGCAGCGACGGTCTCGATTTCCTGGTCCAGCTATATGGTCTCGTTGCTGCACGATTGGGGCCTGGAACTTCCCTACCAGCTCATCGCTTCGCCCTGGCAGCCGGTGGCGCTTCCCAACGGCGAGCTAGTCCATGGCGTGATCAATCTGCCGGCGGTCCTGATCGTCGTGCTCATCTCGGTGCTCCTGATGACCGGCATCCGCGAGTCCGCGCGGGCGACAGCCATCATGGTGGTCATTAAAGTCAGCGTGGTGGTGGCGTTCATTCTCGCGGGCTGGGCTTACATGAAGCCGGAAAACCACGTGCCTTTCATCCCGCCCAACACAGGAGAGTTCGGCCACTTTGGCTGGAGCGGCATCCTGCGGGCCGCGGGAATCATTTTCTTTGCCTACATCGGATTCGATGCGGTGTCCACGGCGGCGCAGGAGGCGCGGAACCCGCAGCGGAACATGCCCATCGGCATCATTGGCTCGCTGGCCATCTGCACCGTTCTTTACGTGCTGTTCGCCTACGTCATGACCGGCCTCGAGCACTATACGCGCTTCCGCGGCAATGCGGCGCCGGTCGCCCTGGCCATCGCTGCCACGCCCTACGGCTGGCTGAAAGGCTCGATCAAGCTGGCCACGCTCGCGGGACTCACTTCGGTGATCCTGGTGATGCTGCTCGGCCAGTCCCGGGTATTCTTTTCCATGTCGCGGGACGGCTTGCTGCCCCCGGTGTTCTCCGAGATTCACCCGCGCTGGCGCACGCCATGGAAGTCCAACCTGATCCTGATGATCTTCGTCAGCCTGTTTTCGGCCTTTGCGCCCATTTCGCTGGTCGGCCAGATGACTTCCATCGGCACTCTGCTGGCATTCGTGATCGTCTGCGCAGGGGTGCTGGTGATGCGCCGGACCAACCCGGACGCCCCGCGTCCTTTCCGGACCCCGCTGGTGCCCGTGGTTCCCGTGCTGGGCATCCTGACCTGCCTCGCCATGATGTTGGGCCTTGGCTGGCCCAACTGGGCGCGGTTGATCGGGTGGCTGGCGATCGGCTACGCAATTTACTTCCGCTACGGCCGCCATCACAGCCTGCTGCGGGCCAAAACAAGTTAGCCGTTCATTGTTCCGCCGGAGCGGGAGGCGACGGCGCGTCGGGCTCTTCGGGCGCCTTTCCTGCCCGCTCGCGGCTCACTGCTTCGCCCGACCGGCAGGCCGCGGCATGGGGATCACCCACTCGGAAGCCGGCTCCTTTTGCGGCCGCGGAGGAGTGCGGGCCTGAGCCATCAGCTCTTCGAGCTTGCGACGCAAATCCGGCATGCGGGCGGCCAGATCCGTAGTTTCGCCAGGGTCGCGCGCGAGATCGTAGAGTTCGACGGGACCGCCGGGCTTCGGTCGCACGGCCTTCCAGTGCCCCATCCGCAGGGCTTGCATCGGAACAGGATCTGGGAACGTGCCTGTCCTGGAGTCGTAGCGCGGCAATTCCCAGTAAAGATACGGGTGAGGCGACTGGCGCTGGCCGAGGAGCGTGGGGAGTACCGAAATCCCGTCAATCCCTGCCGGCGGTTTGATGCCGGCCAGATCCGCCGCCGTGGGCAGGAAGTCCTGGAAAGACCACGCGAAGTCGCTCACACGGCCCGCGGGAACCCGTCCCGGCCAGCGCACGATCATGGGCACGCGGATGCCGCCCTCGTAGAGATTCTGCTTGTGGCCACGGAACGGGCCCCAGCTCTGGAAGAACTCGTCGCCCCACAACCGGCCGGCGCCGCCATTGTCGCTCGTGAAAAAGACGATCGTGCTACTTTCCAGTCCCAGCTCGGCCAGGAGCCGCAGGATGCGGCCCACGTCGCGATCCATTCGCGTGATCATGGCTGCGTACGCAGCTCGCGGGTAATCCTGCGCGGCGTAGTGATTGCGCGGATCGCGATACGGCTTGTCCTCGGGAATCTTGCCGCGATACTCGGCCAGGGAATCCTCGGGCACGAGCAGCTCAAGATGCGGGATAGTGAAGGCTACATAACAGAAGAACGGGCGATCGCGGTGGCGGCGAATAAAATCCAGCGCGCGCTCGGCAATAACATCGTGCGAGTAAGTGGTTCGCTTTCCGTCCTGGTTGCCCGGGAGAGGGAATTTGCGGTCGTTCTCCCAAAGATAGGGCGGGTAGTAAAAGTGGGCGTGGATCTGGTGCAAGTAGCCGAAAAACTCGTCGAAGCCCTGCTTCCATGGCACGCCCTCGGTACCGATGTCTCCCAAGCCCCATTTGCCGAAACAACCGGTCGCGTAACCTGCCTGCTTGAGCACTTCGGCGACAGTCACATCCTCCGGCTGCAGGGGGATGCCGCCCGTGTTGGCGCGGACCGACGTGTGGCCCATGTGAAATCCGGTCATGAGCACGCTGCGCGACGGGGCGCAAACCGTGCAGCCGGCGTAGGCGTCGGTGAAGCGCGTGCCCTCGCGGGCCATGCGATCCAGGTTGGGCGTCCGGATCCATCGCTGGCCGTAGCAACCCAGATCTCCCCATCCCAGGTCGTCGGCCAAGATGAAGACGATGTTGGGAGGACGTTTCAGCGCCGTCGCTGCGAGGCCGGCCCCGGCCAGCCACTGGCGTCGTGTCAGTTTCGCATCCAGAGGGAACGGCATGGCATGAACCGTTTCAGCTCTCATGGTATCGGATCGTGACCGCGTCGGGTTCACGCATCCGGGGCGTCGGTCGCCGCATCTTTAAAGTTTACGCTTCGAACAGACGAAAAACCTAACTGTACCGGGGCGAAACCAGAGGGGCTGGCCGCCGGGCCAGAAAGACGTTCGAGCCGGCGCGCTGGAGCGGATCTGCAGGCGACGGGCGTCCTCGTTGCCCCGGTCCAGAGACTAACTGAGACCTCGAGGAGGAGAACCCCTATGAGTCGTTCCGTGTTGATGTTTGCGGGCATCGCGGTCGCGCTGGCCTCTGCGCAGACCGAGGCGCCCGGTGCGCGCACCATTGGCCGTCCTGTGGGGCCGGTTATTGGAGCGGGCGATACCTATCTGTACGCCTACGCTACGCCGGATCCTCAGGGACCCACCATTCATTGCAAGGGACCGGGGATTGATTGCGTCGCGGTGGCACGGCTGTTGCAGCCTGCGCGCGCAACCCATGCCCACGACGCTACCTTGCAGGAAGCTACGGTGAGGATCAACCAAATTCTCGAACAGGCAGAACGCGCTGCGCCTCGGGGCAAGACTTTGTGCCTGTATCGCAGCGCGCGAGGGCCGGTGCTGGTTTGGCGTGCCGCCGAACCTCGTGCAGCGGCGATTGCGGCGCGTCCGGCCAACGCTGTTTCCAATCCCGAAGCGATCGCCGAATTGCTGGGAATCGAACCGGCTCGCGGGCGCACGGTTGCGGGCGGCGCTGGCGGGACTCTCGAGGCGGAACTGGTCTGGAATGACCTGATGAAGCACTATCAGTGGAGATGCGTAAACCCGGGGAACAATTGTGTGATCCACACATCTTTGGCCTCGGCGCGGTCTGCCAGCGTTTTTGACAGCACGCTGGCCCAGGCGACGGAACAAATCAACAGCATCCTGGAGCGGGCCGCAGCTCGCCCGCCTCAGCCCGGCATGCGCCTATGTCTGATGTTTCTGCCCGCTGGTCCCGTACTGACGTGGACGAGTTCCGAGGCGCCTGCCCAGTCCATGGGACGCCAGCGCAGGGTTACTGCGGCGGATCCCGAATTCGACCGTCTCTCCCGCCAGGTTCTGGGACTCGAGTAAGCGCTGGGGCTTGCCAGGTCCCGGACGTAGCCTCCAGCGACGTCCGGGCTGCATTCACGAGGAGGAGGCCCGGCCCGCCCCTGCAAGACCGCTTGATATAATAAACGGCGGGTGGAAATCATGCGTACGCCGGGTCTTCTTCTCGTTGTCTGCTTGGCTCTGGCCCAGAATCCCTACGGGCGAATCACGGGCAGAGTTACCGACGCTGCCGGAGCGGTCGCCCCCGGAGCGACTGTCCGAGCGGTGAACGTGGAGACCAACGTAGCGGTCACCACGACGACCAACAACGAAGGTAACTACGAGTTACCGAATCTCAACCCCGGGCGTTACCGCCTGGTCGTGGAGTTGGCCGGTTTCAAACGCTACGAACGAGGCCCGTTCGAACTGCGCGTAGGAGACGTGCTCACGATAGACGTCTCGCTGGAGCTGGGCGCGATTGCCGAAAGCGTGACGGTTACCGCGGAGGCGCCGTTGCTGGAGTCCGCTACGGCGAGCATAGGTCAGGTCATAGACAACCGGCGCATCCTCGACTTGCCTTTGCCCGGCGCCAGTCCCATGTATCTCACGCAACTGACGCCCGGAGTCGTCTCCACGAACCCGCCGACGCATGGGTGGCTGCCCCATGCCGTGGATGCGGTCTCCAACATCGCTACTGCGGGGACGCGCACGCGCTCCAGCGAGTTCACGCTGGACGGCATCCCGAACGTCTCGCGCCAGGGACAGCTCTCCTTCTCGCCGCCACCTGAGATGTTACAGGAGTTCCGCGTTCAGACCGCCGCCTTCGATGCCTCCGTGGGTCATTTCACTGGCTCGTACGTGAACATGGTGCTCAAGAGCGGCACCAACGATTTTCACGGCGACCTGGTCTTCGGTCACGTCAGCCGGCCCCTGATGACCAAACCTTTCTTCACGAACCGCTTCATTTACGACACCTCGACGGGCCCGGTCACGCCGGAGAAAATTGCGCAAGCCTGGCCGCCCGTCAAAACCAATCGCTACCGCGCCAGCCTCAGCGGTCCGGTGTGGCTGCCGAAACTTTACGATGGCCGCAATCGCACCTTCTGGACTTACGGCGTAGACGTGCTGGACCGGATCCGTCCGGAACAGGCTTTCTACACGGTACCCACAGCCCGGCAGCGGCAGGGCGATTTTTCCGAGCTGCTGGCGTTGGGTGAGCAGTATCAGATTTATGACCCCGCCACGATTGCTCCCGCGCCGGCGGGACGCTTCAGCAGGCAGCCCTTCCCGGGCAACGTGATCCCCGCGTCCCGAATTGACCCGATGGCGAAACGTCTGCTGGGTTACTATCCTCTGCCCAACGCAGCAGGGACGGCGGACGGAAGGAACAATTACTCGGATCCACAGCCGCGGCGCATTGACTATCACAGCCAGAGCGCCCGAGTGGACCAGGCATTTGGCGGCTCGCACCGGCTGTACGGGTCGCTGAGCTGGGCCTATCTGCTGGAGACTTGGGATAACGCCTTCCACAACGAGTCCAAGGGCATGGCGCGCAATCGCCAGCACCGCGGCTTCGCCCTGGATGACGTAATTACGCCGCGCGCCGACCTCGTCGTGAACCTCCGCTATGGCCTGACGCGGTTCATCCTCTACGACCGCCCACTCAGTCTGGGCTTCGACTTGGGTTCGCTAGGATTTCCCGCTTCGCTGGTCGGCCTGCTGGACCGCAAGGTTACCGCTTTCCCGGAAATCTTGCTCGATGGCTATGCCACGCTCGGCTACTCTTCGGGTTTCCGGAACGTAACGACCTATCACACTTTTTCGGGCACGATCTCCCACATTCGCGGCAATCACAGCCTGCGGTGGGGAGGCGAATTTCGCGTACTGCGGGAGAACAATTACAACTGGGGCAACGTAGCACCCCACATCGAATTCGGCACCTTGTGGACGCGCGGGCCGCTCGACAACTCGCCGGCGGCGCCCATTGGACAAGGGCTGGCGGCCTTCCTGCTCGGCCTGCCGACAACGGGTTATGCAGACCGGAACGCCAGCTACGCGGAGCAATCCAAGTACGCCGCCTTGTTCATCCAGGATGATTTCAAACTGACCCGAAATCTGACCTTGAATGCAGGTTTGCGGTGGGAAGTGGAGCTGCCGGTCACGGAGCGGTACAACCGCACGAATCGCGGTTTTGATTTTGTGACGCCGAATCCTGTCGAGCCGGCGGCGCGTGCAGCTTACGCGCGCAACCCGATCCCGCAGGTGCCGGTCGAGCAGTTCCGGGTCGTGGGAGGCCTGCGCTTCGCCGGTGTCGGCGGGCAACCGCGCGGCCTGTTCGATACGGACTGGAACAATTTTGCGCCTCGCGTGGGTCTGGCCTGGCGTCTCGGGCAGGCCTGGGTGGTGCGTGCAGGCTACGGCGTGTTTTTCAACCAGATGGGCTCGGACAGGACCGACGTCTATCAGCAAGGCTTCAGCCAGCGCACCACGCTGGTTCCCAGCCTGGACAACGGTCTGACCTTCCGCGCCACGCTGGCCAATCCGTTTCCCGACGGCCTGCTCGAGCCACCCGGAGCAAGCCTGGGCCTGAAGACATACTTGGGCCGCGCCCCGGGATTCTTCACTCCGACGCGAAAGCCCGGGTACCTGCAACGCTGGAGCTTCAATATCCAGCGCGAGTTCCCGCACCGGGTGCTCCTCGAAGTGGGCTACGTGGGCAGCCGGGGTACCGGTCTCGACCTATCCGAGCAGCTCGATCCCATACCCGCGGAGTATCTGAGCCGTTCCCCAGTGCGCGACCAGGCCACCATAGATTTGCTCAGCCGCGCCGTACCAAATCCTTTCTTCGGCCTGCCGGAGTTCGAAGGCAGCGGTCTCGCGGGACGCACAGTACCCTTGTCCCAGTTACTGCGGCCTTATCCCCACTTCACGGGAATCTCGACCACGCTCAGCACGGGGTTCAGTTGGTACCACTCCTTGCAAGCGCGAGCAGAAAAACGGTTCTCGCATGGGTACACAGTTACTGCGGCATATACCTGGTCGAAGTTCATGGAGGCCATCGAGAAACTGAACCCCACCGATTTGCACCCGCATCACGTGATCTCGCCGCAGGATCGCCCGCATCACATCGTGGTCAGCGCCATTTGGGAAGCGCCCTTCGGGCGCGGCAAACGATGGCTCGCTCAGGCGCGCGGCTTCGTAGGTCACCTGGTGGAAGGTTGGTCCATCCAGGGGATTTACCAGGGACAGAGCGGACCGCCCATCGGCTTCGGCAACATACTCTTTTACGGGAACATTCACGACATCGTGTTGCCCCGCGCGCAGCGTCGCGTCGAGCGATGGTTCAACACCGAGGCAGGCTTCGAACGGGACGTGCGGAAGCAGTTAGCGTCCAATATCCGGACCTTCCCGCTGCGCTTGACGGGTCTGCGGGCGGACGGCTACAACAACTGGGATCTTTCCCTGTTCAAGACGATACGAGTGAGCGAGCGCGTACGGCTCCAGTTGCGAGCTGAAGCGCAAGACGCCTTTAACCACGCCATGTTCGCTGCCCCCAACACCACGCCGACCAGCACCCTCTTCGGCCAGGTAACCTCCATCGTGGGCACCGAGCAGCGGCGCGTGCAAGTGGGCGCCAAGCTGAGCTGGTAGTTATGGCTTGATTGGTGTTCGGCGAAGAGCCGGCGGGCAAGGGAGCCCATCAGGCCTTTTTCTTGCGCGCCCTTCGAGCGCGCGCTCCTTGCTGCCAGCGGGGCGGCGAAAGCTGCCGGTTCCAGGCCTCCCAGTCCTCGCGCAGCTCTTTGAGCTTCGCCGGTTGCGCAGAGGCCAGGTCGCGGCTCTCACCAATGTCTTCCGCGAGATTATAGAGCTGCGGCTGTCCGTCGGCCAGGCGAACCATCTTCCAAGGCCCCTTGCGAATCGCGGCTTGCGCGCCGAAGCGCCAATACAGAGCCTGGTGAGGCGCGCCCTTGGATTGCCCGGTGAGGTAGGGGAGCAGGTTGACGCCATCCAGCGGGTTGGCAGGCAAAGAGGCGCCTGCGGCAGCCACCACCGTCGGGAAGATGTCGAGTGAGATCACGGGCTCGCGGTACACGAGACCTTTGGGCAGGCGCGCCTTCCACTGCATCAGGAAAGGCACCCGGATGCCGCCCTCCAACACCTGCCCTTTGTAACCCCGAAGCGGATCATTGCGCGACGAAGTGTTATTGGTCGGACCGCCATTGTCGCTGATGAAGACAACCAGCGTGTTGTCTTCGAGCTTGTACTCGCGCAGCCGCTGGAGCACTCGGCCGACGGCGTCGTCCATGGCCGAGAGCATCGCCGCGAACGTTCGACGGCGCTGGTCCTGAATTTGAGAAAAGCGCGCCAAATATTTCTCCGTGGCTTGCAGAGGAGCGTGTACGGCGTTGAAGCTCAGATACAGGAAGAATGGTTGGTTGCGGTGACGCTCGATGAAGTCCAGGGCTTCCCGGGCGAACGCGTCCGTGAGGTATTCGCGCTCCTCCACGGGCTGCGTCCCGCGCAGGATCGGGTCGGCCCCTGGCGTGGGCAGATAGGGATGGGCACCACCCAGGAAGCCGAAGAACTCGTCGAATCCGCGCTTCTGCGGATGAAATTCGGGCCGGTAACCCAAGTGCCACTTGCCCACAATTCCGGTGGCGTAACCGGCGGCTTTGAGCTGGTTTGCCAAAGTGACCTCGCTCAAAGGCAGGCCGAAGTTCGGGTCGGCTTGCTGCGCGGGTCCGGGATTGAACTCGTGCCCGAAGCGCTGCTGGTAACGGCCCGTGATCCAGCCGGCGCGGGTGGGGCTGCAAACCGGGCAAGAGACGTAGCCATCGGTGAAACGTACACCGTTAGCCGCGATCGAGTCAATGTTAGGAGTAGGGATGTCGCGGCAACCCTGGACGCCCAACTCGGCGTAGCCCAGGTCGTCGGCAGCGATGAACACGATGTTCGGTCTGGCCGGGGCGGCCAGAGCGGGGCTGCACGCCCACAGAGCCGTAGCCTTCAGAAAATCCCTTCGGCGCATCCTATCCGCGTCGCTCATCGGAGATTCCTCCCTCGCTGAACTATGTTATCGCCTGCGGGTATGGCCCGCGGCCCGACTCAGCGCTCGACCTGATACTGGTAAACGACCTTGCCATGCACGTCGTGATGGCGGAACACCAGCGTGCTGCGTGTCCCCGAGCGTTGGAAGCTCACGGAGAGGAATCCACCGGCCACTCGATGGAAGCGGTGATATTTGGGGTCATATCCGGGGGAGCCGCCGGCGTGCTCGTCGCTCGCTGGTCCGCAGGCGAATTCGTGCAACCCGGTTTCCGGATCCACGGAATGGTACTGCCAGTGCCGGTCCCCGGCAACTACAAAAAAGTTGTGCGGCAGGTGTTGCCGCGCCCATCGGCGGAACTCGTTGCCTTCGTGAGCAAAAGCGCGATTGGCATGGTTATCCGCTTTCTTGGGACAGTCCGGCCCGACCAACGGCGTGGGGCTTATCAGGATCTTGAAATCGGCGTCGCTGGCGAGCAACGTCTCCATCAACCACTTCTTTTGCTCGGCGCCCCAGATCGTCTTGTTCGGCCCATCCGGCGCGTCATTGGGAGAGCGGAAGTCACGACCTTCCGTTAGCCAGATTTCCAGACCCCTGCCCCAACGGAAGTGCCGGTACGTCTTGTCGCCCATGGGCACTTGCTGGAGAAAGATGCGCTGCCCGTCGGCAAAAGTCATGGGCGACATGCGGCAATCTTTCGTCGGGTAGCAATCATCGCAGAGAGTGTCGTGATCGTCTTTCTCCCAGTAAGCCGGGAAGCGCAATAGAAACGCCACGTGCCGCGGCAGGCTCCACATCCGTTCCCAGTGGTAGCGCGCCAGGGCCACAGTGACAGCCGGTGGATCTTCGTTATCGTAATAGACGTTATCGCCCGTGAGCACGTGGAACCGCGGGTTCATCCCGGCCATTGCTTCGTAAATGTGAAAGCCATCGGGATGGTCCAGGTGCTGGTACATATGACCGGTAACCACCGTGAACAGCACGTCGGCGTAGCGATCGGGCGGCGGCGCCGTCCGGAACTGCCCGCGCAACGGCGTGTGCACCGGCGAGCCGCCCGGCCCCGCGGTTTCCGCCGAGTAATAGTAGATCGTGTCCGCTTTGAGCCCGCGCAGGACGAACTGATGCGAGTAATCGCGCCCCGCCGTGACCTCCACCCAAGGCGTGGCCTTCGCGTCACGCAAATCGGGACTCGTACCATAACGGAGGCGTACCCGCCCTGGCGCGCCGGGACATGCGCCTTCCAGTTGCTCGGTTCGAACGTTCGCGGGGAGCGGCGGACCCACGCGACCTTTGCGCACGATCCCGTCGCGGTTCCGCGTCGTGTGAGCGGTGAGCCGCATCCACACGATGGCTGAATCCGGCCTTACTTCGCCTACGCGCACGCCAGTAGCCTGGTGCGATCCCTCCGGTAAAATCTGAGTGCCCAGCAAGATTGCAAGAATAGTCCACATAGACGCCTCCAGCCTTGTCCTACCAAAGTAACTTCAACCCTACAAAGATCCGGCGTTCCTCCTGACCGGTCTGAGTCGCGGTGACGCGGCCGAACAGGGTGCTGGTGGGCGTGGTATTGGGCGCAGCAAAGTTCGGGGTGTTCGTTGCACCTTCGGCCTCGCCGCGCAGTTGAAGAGTCAACTTCTCAGCCAGTTTAAAATTCTTGTGCGCGGAGAGATCCCAGATATTCATGCCGTCGGCCCGCACGCAGGCGAAGCGGCTCGGGAGGTAACGGATATTGTAAGCAAGCTGGCGCCTGGGGTCGCGCTCGAAGCCGTCCGTATTGAACCAGCGGTCTATGTTTCGAACGTCCGAGGATAGCTTGAGATCGCGGTAGCGCCCCGTGTAGATCACGTTGCCGAAGGTAAGTCCGGGTCCGCTCTGGGCCTGATAAATCGCGTTGACTTGCCAGCCGCCGATCACCTGGTTGAGCCATCCTGGAACCTGGCCGCCGAAGCGCTTGCCTTTGCCGAAAGGAAGCTCGTAAATGGCCGAAACGGTCAGGCGGTGCGGGCGATCCAGGTTGCTCACCACGTGTTCGGGGATCGGGTCGGTGTCATTCAGATAGCTTACCGCCTCCATGGTCTTCGACCACGTGTAGTTCGATTGCACTTGCAACCCGCCGGCCAATCTTCGCTCGAAGCGGACAGTCAGAGCATGATACCAACTGCTGCCCGCCGGCAGACCGGTTCCCAGGCCGCTGGTGAAGTGCGGGTAGGGAAGCAGAAGCTGCGCGCGCATCGTGTTGGCGCCGGCGTAAAAACCGGTGCCCTCGAACCCGGAAATGCCGCGGAACGGGTTCCGCACGTTTGCGGAAAGGAAGTCAATCGTAGCCTGGTCGCGCACCGGCAACGTGCTGAGGTATTGACGGGGAATCGGGTTCATCGCAGTCGAGGCACGCAAGCGCGTCCCGCGCGACCCGATGTATCCGAGTTCAAATACCGAGCGCGCCATAGGCTCGAACTGGATCGTGTAGCTCCACCGCTGGGTGTAGGGTCGGCGCCCGTCGGAAGAAAAGAAGCCGGGCGCTCGACCCAGGAAGGTCCTCATGCCGCCCGCAGCTCCCTTCGGCTTCTCCAGCCCGTTGGGGAACGGGTTGGAAATGGAAGCGATATAGGTTTGCCCGTTGTCGAGGCTCGCCACCAGGTTGGTCCGCTGGTTGAAGCCAGGCTGCGAGGCGTCGGTGTAATCGGCGCCCAACAACCCGAAGAAAATACCGTAGCCTCCCCGCAACACAATCCGATTGCCGAGCTGGTAGGCGAAGCCGAATCGGGGCATGAAGGCCCGGTAAAAGGGATCCCGGTAACCCCGCGGATTGCCTCCCACGCCGACAAAGGTAAGGCCTCCGATCGTCCGGAAATCGGCTGGGGCAATCTCCGGGATCGGGGCCTTGGCGTAGTTCGCCTGAGCTTCCTGCTGGATGGGATTGACCGTCCTGAAATCGAAATCGCGCGACGACCGGTTGAACCGCTCCGTAGGCGGCCCCTCGAACTCCCAGCGCAAGCCAAAGTTCAGAGTGAGTTTCTTTGCCACTCGCCAGTCGTCCTGCACGAACAGCGCGACGAAGCGAGAGGACTCGGCCCGGGAATCGTTAATGTCAATGCCGCCACCGGTGGGGATCCCGAAAAGCAGGCTGGCCAGGCTCTGGCCCGCGCCCGGCGCCCCGGGCGAATTGTCCAGCGGCCCGCGAGTGTAAGTGTTGTCGAAGTTATAGGCAGGAGAAACGTTGCCGTAATTTTTCGAGTTATCCATCATGACCCGGCCGTCGAAGCCCCACTTCACGCCGTGAGCGCCCTTGGTCCAATTGGTTACAGCCAGCAAAGAGTGTGTGTAGTATTTTTGCGAAAACCCGCCGTCGTTCCCCAACTGAAGAACATTGCTCACGTTGATCACAGGAAAGCTGATGCCGCGCGGATCGAGCTGCTGGATCAGCCAGTCCGGCAGACCGAACTCCTTCAGGTTCCAGCCCATGTTGTCGTAAGACTGGTATTCCTGGAACCAGGTAAATCCGTACCGTACGTCAAGCACCATCTGCGGACTGAGGACGACCACGTTATCCAGCGCCACTCCCCGGTGCGGCCTGTGCCGCCTGCGTCCCCGCACGTTGCTCCCCGCAATGAGCTGATCGAAGTGGCCGTAAAAGTTCGAGTGAGAATAACGCCCGAACATGCGATACTTTTCGCTGAAATTGTGGTCTACGCGGGCCACGGGCTGGTAAAGATCCTGGCTGTCCTGGCGGGTGCGTGCGTAGTTATTGAGAAAATCCGCCGTGCCCGCCTGGTTGGGGGCCGGATAGTACTTGAGAATGTTCCGCGCCGAGGGATCAATTCTGGTCGAGGGAATGATGTTGCCGGGCAAGGGGTCACGCTGGAAACGCCCGCCGGGCGCCGGCCGGGTGGTAAAAGGATCGTAGATCTGGTACTGCGAGCCCAGCTTCAACAGTGCGGAGAAATCTCCTCTGGCCTGCTCGGGCGTAGGAACCGTGTGCACCGTCGCGTTGGGCCTGCGCCGGTTGTGGGTCTGGTAGCCGAACTGCCAGAAGGTCTTGTTGCGGCCGTCATACAGCTTGGGGATATAAACCGGCCCGCCCACCGAAGCGCTGTAGCGCAGCCAGCGCGTGGAGGGCGTGTTGGCCTTGATTTTCTCGGGTGTGACGGGACCGGTCGTCGGATCAAAGATGAACCGATTCGTGAAGAAGTTCCGCGTCATCATCGGGCCGGAGGAAACGGACGCGCCCAGCGTGCCGCGGAAGGCATTGGTTCCTGCCTTCAGGCTCACATTCACCGAGGCCCCGGCCGAGTGCCCGATGGCCGCATCGTAGGTGGCTGTATCCACCCGCACTTCGGCCACCATGTCTGGCGGGGGCACGAACGCGGTGCCGCCGCCGTAGGAGTTATTGCTGACGCCGTCTACCGTGAACTCCATTCCCTGGCCGCGTGGCGTGCCTGCGATCGCGATATTCGAGGACTGATCAATGTTCCACGGGCCGTCGTATGGCAGCGAGGTCCACACCGTGGCTGGCGACATCGAGTAAAGCCAGGCAATGCTGCCCGAGCGCATCGGCAGGCTGGCGAAGGTCTTGCTGTCGAGCACCTGCCCTACGTGGCCGGTGGTGGTCTCTAGCACCGGCGCCTGCGCCACCACTTCGACGCTCTCGGCCACATTGCCGACCTCGAGCTGAATATCCACACGCAGCCGGTCGCCGATACGCAATTCGACAGGGGGGCGCGTCCAGGTCTTGAAGCCCGCTTTTTCCGCACTCACGCGGTAGGTTCCCGTCGGCAGATAGTGGGCTTCATAATTGCCCTGGTCATTGCTGAGGGCAGTGAATGTAACGTTCGTTTCGACGTGCGTCAGACGGATGGTGACGCCGGGAACCACCGCACCGGTAGGATCGGTAACCTGACCCACGATGCTGCCGCGGGGATCCTGCGCCAGCGCGGCAGCCCAAACTAGCAAACCCACAAACACAAGCCGCATTGTGTGACCTCCTCTGTCCGGCGAGGAACGCAAAGCACACCCCGCTCCACCCCGGACCTTCCGGCCCAGGGTTATCCTGACTGTCCGACCCGAGCTGGTCTTGCGTCGGACCAGCCCGGCAAAGGGCCTATCCATGCCTCCAGACTAACTTCCTCTCACCGCGCCGGCGGCGTTGGTTTCTCAGCTCCGGTCAAGCCCCAACCTGGCCAGGCCGGATCGTAATTGGGGTTGCGCTCTGGCAGAACGGCTTTTGTTGCTTTCAGCCACTCCTGCAAGCGCGCAGCCAGCCGCCGGGCCACCGCCGGTTCCCGCTCGATCAGATTGACCTGTTCCCCCGGGTCCTTGCCCAAGTGATAAAGTTCCCGTCGCGGCCGGTCATAGAACTCGATCAGCTTCCACGGCCCCAGACGGATGGCGCTGCCCGGCTCCCCACCCTGATTGGAGTAGTGGGGATAGTGCCAGAACAGGGGCCGATCCGGCATCCGGCGACCTTTCAGTAGCGGCATCAGACTTACGCCATCTACGCCTTGCACGGGAATGCCAGCCCAATCACAGAAAGTCGGCAGTAAGTCAATGCTCGACACCGGCGTCGAAATTACAGTCCCCGGCTTGACCACGCCGGGCAGCCGCACCAGCAAGGCCACGCGGATGCCGCCTTCATAGAGATGCCCCTTGCCGGCCCGCCAGGGCGAGTTGTCCGTGACCGGCTCCTTGCTCGTCCCCTCGTACCGCAGGCCGCCGTTGTCCGAAGTGAACACCACCATGGTGCGATCCGCCACGCCGGCTTCCTCGATGGTTTGCAGGATCTGACCCACGGACTCATCCACGCTTTCCACCATGGCGGCGTAAATCGGGTTATAGCGCCCCGCAGCTTTCGCCCGGTGACGTTCGATATCGGCCTCGCGCGCACCTAACGGTATGTGCACCGCGAAGTGAGAAAGATACAAGAAAAACGGGTAATCGCGATTCTGCCGGATGAAGGCGCAACCTTCTCGCGTCAGCCGCTCGGTGAGAAACTCGCCGGCCGGCCCCTTGAGGTTGGGCAGGTCGTAAGGCCCGAAATACGGAGTTTTTGAGCGCGGCGGGCTGCCGGAGCTGGTTCCTCCGATGTTGATGTCAAAGCCCTGCTCGGTCGGGCTGAAGCCCTCGCCGCCCAGGTGCCACTTGCCGACCGACGCGCTGCGGTAACCGTAAGGCTTGAGCCGTTCGGGCAACGTAACTTCATCCAAGGGCAGCTCCGTTTTGGTGCGCGGCGTGCGGATCGGCCCCCGTTCATGGCTGGGCCGACCCGGAATCCAGTCCGTCACGCCATAACGCACCGGATAGCGGCCGGTAAGGATGCTGGCCCGCGTCGGCGAACATACCGGGCAGGCCGCATAAGCGTCCGTGAAGCGCGCCCCTTCCGCAGCCAGCCGGTCAATATTGGGCGTTGAAAAGTAGCGGTTGCCGTAACAACCCAGATCGCGCTGACCCAGATCATCGGCCAGAATCAGAACCAGATTCGGCTTTTTCGACTCGGCTCGGGCAGCCAGCGCCGCCGCCAGGGAAACCAGGAATTCGCGCCGGAGCATAGGACTTGCTCAATAAATCAATTTCAAGCCGAAATGAATGTAGCGTGGGAATCCGGTGGTTGCCGTGATACGCCCGAACAACGTGTTGGTCGGCGCCGTATTGGGCGCAGCCAGATTCGAGTGATTCATGGCGTTCAGCGCCTCGGCCCGCAATTGCAAACGCCATTTTTCGGTGAGCGACCAGTTCTTGAGCACCGAAAGGTCCCAGACGTCCACCCCGGGCGCGCGCACCCCGGAGAAGCGTGTCGAGAGAGTCCGCAGGTTGTACGCCGGCTGCTGAGCCGGATCCCGGTTGAACGCCCCTGTGTTGAACCAACGATCCAGAGTGCGCTGGTCGCGCGGAAGCGGTATGTCCTGCACGCGGGCGACCAGCACCGCGTTGCCGAATCCCAGCGGGGCGCCGCTGTTCGACTGCCACACCGCTTGCAACTGCCAGCCTGCCGCCAGATGCCGAACCAAGGCGCCGCCCCGGCTCAAGAAGCGCTTGCCAGGCCCAAAAGGAAGCTCGTAAACGGCGCTCAAAGCGAACCGGTGCGTGCGATCAATATCGGAAATCACGCGTTCCGGGGCGGGATCGGAATCGTTCAGAAAGCTGGTCGCCTCGATCAACTTAGAGAAGGTGTAATTGAACTGGAACGTGTACCCTCCGCGGAACCGCCGTTCGAAAACCGTCTGGAGCGAATGATACCAGGAGGCCCCGACGGGCTCCTCTGCTGTGATCGAGGTGAAGTGCGGGTAGGGCCGCAGGAGCTGGCTGCGGGCTACCGTCGTACCGGCCAGGTCGGTTCCAGGAAGCGGGAAGAAGGGGTTGGGCACTTGGGTGCTCAGATAGTTGATCGTGGCCTGATCGCGCACCGGCGACGTGGACAGCAGATGGCGCGGGATGGGGTCGAACTGCCGGCTGACCGACATTTTCGAGCCTCGGTTCCCGACGTAGGAAATGTCGAGGAATAGCTCACCGGGAAGCTGCTGCTGGAACCCGAACGAGTATCGCTGCACGTAGCCATTAACAGCCTTTTCCAGGAAGAAACTCACCCCGCGCCCCACGTCGGTCAGCAAGCCAAGGGACGAACCGGGCGGATCCGGCCAGCCCTCCGGGAAAGGATTCGCCAGCGAAGCAACGTAAGTCTGCCCGTTATCCAGCGAAGCCACCAGCGAGGTGCGCAGCGTGTATCCCGAAAGATTGACCGACTGGCGGTCAGCGCCCCGCGGGAAGTAATACAACCCATAACCGGCCCTGATCACCGTGTTCTTGCGGAAATTCCAAGCCACGCCGACACGGGGCGAAAAATTGTTCCTGTCGGCGCGCCACAAGGCCCGCGGCCGCCCACCCACGCCGGCAAACAGCAGGCCGCCGTTCACCTTGAACTGCTCCGGCGGCAACTCAGGCAAGGGATTGCGTCGGTAATTGGCCAAGGCTCGGTCAGCGATCGGATTCGGCGTTACGAAGTCGAAGTTGCTCACGGAACGGTTGAAACGCTCGGTGATGGGCTGGTCGTACTCATAACGCAGGCCCAGATTCAGCGTTAACGTACGGCTCACGCGCCAGTCGTCCTGCCAATAGAAGCCCCAGGTGGCGCTCTGCTCCGCGGACGAATCGTTCACGTTGACCTGACCATCCGACGGGATGCCGAGCAGGAAAGACGCCAGCCCTTGTCCGATGGGGGCCGCCGGGGAATTATCGAGCGGCCCTACCGTCCAGCGATGCGTGAAGTTCATCACCGGCGTCATGTTCGTGAAGTTGTAGTTGTGTTCGCGGTACAGGCGCCATTCCGCGCCGAACTTGAGGGCATGCTTGCCCCGCATCCAGTTCACGTCATCGGACAGCGTGAAGTAATTGGTGAAAGCCCGCGTCTTGTTGTTGCCACCCAGAGCCTGGTAGCCGGCAATCACGATATTGGGGAACTTCCGGGCCTGCGGATCAATTCGACTCTGAAGCCGGGGATCGAAGCCGGCTGCCGTCAAATCGAAGCCATCCGAAAGCGGGAAGAAGCTTTGCTCGAAGCGTGTAAATCCTGCCCGCACGTTGTTGAGCAGCGCCGGGCTGAAGACATAGACGTCGTCCAGCACGGCCCCGTAGTTATAACGATACCGGTCCTGGCCGGTCGCGATGTTATCGAACACCTGGCCGGAGGAGAAAAGCTGGAACCACTGGTTATAGCGCCCGAATAGCCGATGGCGCTCGTTGAAGTTATGGTCCACCTTCGTGGTGTGAGACCGGAACTCGTTCCACGAACGCTGCATGCGCGTGAAATTGTTGCGGCCGTCGGCTGTGCCCGGCAAATTCGGCTCCGGCCAGTAGCGAAGCAACCCCTGGGCCACTTTGTCCAGCCGGGAGGAAGGAATCACGTTGCCCGGGAAGGGCTGACGCGCGAAGCGACCGCCGCCAGCGGGCGTGGTGGTGAGCGGATCGTAGATCTGATAGATGGCGCCAAGCCTTAGCAACTCCGAGAAATCACCGCGCCGCTGCGGCACAGTGGGCACGGTAAAGAACGTGCTGCCGCGCTCCACACCGGGACGGGTCAGTCCCTCGAACGAGTAAACCCAGAACGTCCGGTTGCGCCCGTCGTAGGCCTTTGGCAGCACGACCGGTCCCGAAAAGATAGCGCCGAACCGGTTGAGAACGTTGAGCGGATTGATGCTTTTTTCCTTTTCCTTGGTGGGCGGGCCGGTGAGCGGGTTGTAAAAATTCTGACGCTGGAACAAGTCCAAAGACTGCAAGTGCTGGTTGTTGTGGAACCAATAGAGCGTGGTGTGGAACTGGTTGGTCCCCGAGCGCAGCACCACGTTCACATTGCCGCCGGGAGCCCGACCGCTGCTGGCGTCGTAAGTGGCTGTCTGGACCTTGAATTCCGCCACCATCTCGGCTGGCGGTGCATAGGCGGCGTTTGTGCCCCACATCGAGGGCGTCCCATCCACGGTGAACTCAACGTTGCCGCTGCGCACCCCGTTCACCGTAATCTGGCTCAGAACCTCGGTGGCTGGCCCCAGCGAGGGATGGTTCGGAGCGGCAAGATTGATGACGCCCGGCGCCAGGCGAGCCAGCGAAAGGGCATTGCCGCCGGGCAGGGGCAGATCCAAAATGCGGCGTGTATCCACGACGCGCCCCATGCTGGCGGTAGCCGCTTCCAACAAGGAGGCCTGCCCGGTCACAGTAACCGACTCCGTGACCTGACCTACTTCCAGCGTGATGTCCACGGTGAGCCGGTCAGCGACGCGCACCTCCAAATCCTTGCGCTCATAAGTGCGGAAACCGGGAGCGCTGGCCGTCAGCGTGTAAGTGCCGGGATTGAGGAAGGGCAGCTCGTAAAGGCCCGCCTCGTTCGTCCTGGCTACTGTGCGTACTCCCGTGGCGGAGTTTATGGCCACCACTTCCACCCCGGGCACCACCGAGCCCGACGGGTCGAGCACCCGCCCGGAAATGCGTCCTCGGGGATCCTGGGCACTCAACCAAACCGAGCAGGCAAGCAGGGGGAGGAGTATTGCCGTCCTCATGGCAGTCAGTATTTTACCACGCGTTACCTCAGGCGAGGCGCTCATGCCGAGTGCGCCGCGGCCGGACTCACACGCCCTCAGTCGCTGGCGTAGTCGGCGCCCGTCAGGCTGGTGAGCACCGAACGCTGCCAGTCGCGCAACTGCTGCTCCATCCGCTTGGCCAGCGCGGGCTCGCGCGCGATCAGGTTTACCTTTTCGCCGGGATCCTCGCGCACGTCGTACAGCTCCGTAGCCGGCGGCTCGCCCACCACGAGCAACTTGTAGCGGTTGTCCAGAATGGCGGCGTCCCCGCGAAAATCCTCCGGACGAATGCGCGGATGGCGGTAGTTTTCAAAGGTACGCGTGTAGCGCCCGTTCATGAGCGTGGCTGTTGGCGTGGTGCCTTCTTGCAACTCCCGGCGAATGTAAGGCTCAGGGTTCGACTTGCGTTCGTGTCGCAAGTCGTAAGCCCAGAAACAAATGGGCTGCGGCCTGGCCGTCATCGTGCCGTCCAGCAAAGGCTTCAGGCTGATGCCATCCAGTGGCCGCCGAGGCAAGGCAAGCCCCAGGAGATCACAAATCGTGGGGAGCATGTCGCTGGTGACTGCGTTGACTTGTGTCGCCCGCGGGCGAGAAATAACCGCCGGCCACTCCAGAATTCCAGGTACTCGCAATCCGCCCTCGTAAAGTTGACCTTTGTGCCCGCGCAAGGGCATGTCCAGCCGGCCTTCCTGCGGAACACCGTTATCTCCGCAGTACCAAAGAAGCGTATTCTCCCGCAGCCCGGCCTTTTTCAGGTAAGTCCGCAACTGGCCGATGGCCCGGTCCATTGCCGTGATCTCGGCGAAGCGAGCTCGAAGTTCCGCGGGTGCATTCTTGTAGAGCGCCAGATCCTGCTCCAGCGCCACATAGGGCGCGTGCGGCGAGCCAAACCAGATTACCGCAAGAAACGGCTGGCCCTTCTGCCTGGCCTTTTCCATGAACCGGATCGCCTCCCGAACGATGACCTCCGAGCCTTCCCCTTTCAGACGTTCGGGCGGACCGCCGTTGCGCGAGAGCGGCGGGTCAATCTCGAAGAAATTGTCGTGCGAGAGCCACTCATTGAAACCCATTGCGCCGGGATTGGTGGGCGAATCAGCCTTGACGGGGCCGAGGTGCCACTTGCCAAAGTGCCCACAGGCGTAACCCGCGCGGCGCAGAATGTGCGCGATGGTGATCTCCTCAGGACGAATGGACCAGTTGGCGCTGAAAGTACCGCAGCGATTGGGATGGCGCCCTGTCATGATGCTGGCCCGCGTCGGTGAACATAGCGGCGCTGCGGAGTAAAACCGGTCAAAGCGCAGGCCTTGCGAGGCCATCTCGTCCAGCACCGGCGTCTTCACGTAAGGGTGGCCGTTGTAGCCTGTCTCGTACCACCCGTGGTCGTCCCCCATGCAGAGAACGATGTTAGGCCGCAGTCCCGCAGCCGCGCGGGAAAACCGAGCCGCCAAAGCAATCTCGGCGGCGCCCTCAAGTAACCTCCTGCGCGTCACCTTGTTGCTGGCATGCGTCATGGTAACTTCCTCCCGATCACGACCCTCAGCTTCACCCTCAGAAGCGCAAGCGCACCTGCGCCTGAATGAAGCGGTTGCGTGTGTTGGTTTGCGAGGTCACGCGCCCGAAATCGGTCGAATAGGGATTGGTGTTGGGCGCCTGGAACTGCGTGCGGTTGGCCAGATTCAAGGCATCCACGCGGAATTGCAAAACCCAACCCTCCTTGAGCGTGAACTCCCGCTGCGCGTTGGCGTTCCACTGGTTGGCCCCGTCGGCGCGCACACCCGAAACCCGGGTCGGGAACACCCGACGGTGGAACGCTGCAGGACCCTTGGCAGCTGACCGCTCGAAGTTGTCGGTATTGAACCAGCGGTCGAGCGTGCGCGGGCCCTTCTTGATGTCCTCCAGGTTCCCGTAGTAGAAAAGATTGCCCCAGTCGAGCAAAGGCCCGGGTTGGAACTCGTAAGTGGCCGCTACCTGGTAACCGCCTAGCAGATAGCTCCAGAAACCCCGCGTCGCCCACCTGCGACCTTTCCCAAAAGGCAACTGGTAAATGCCGGTGGCCACGAGCCGGTGGGGCCGGCCATCGTTGCTCTCCCGCCACGAAGGCAAAGCGTCGAACTCATTGTAAAAATAGTCTGCCTCCCGCAGCCGCAGGGCCGTGTAAGACAAATTGAGGTCGAATCCACGCGCGAACCGGCGCTGGAAGGTAACTTCCAAGCTGTCCGTTCTGGCCTTGCCCAGGGGCGCCGTGGCGGTGGAAAGCCCGTTCATGTGGGGAAACGGACGCAACAACTGATGCTTCCGGATGGTGCGGCTCGTGAAAAATCCCTGCGTGGACATGTCCTGGTACACCAGCCGGTGACTCGACTTCAGATCGGCGAAGTTCCCGATATAGAAAGGATTGGTGACGTTCGCGTTCAGGTTGCTGGCGAGGGCGTCGTTGCGTACCAGTCCGTCGGCCCAGAATTGCTCAGGCAGGGCGGACAAAGTCTTCGTCAGCGGTACGCGGTCGGAGCGGGTGCCCACATAAGCAATCTCCACAGCGATGTCGTTTCCGAACTGGCGCTGGATGCCGAACCGCCAGCGCTGCTGCCGAGCGTGGAGGTAACGGAAGTCGTTGAAAGTCCACCCGCGGCCTGCGCGGGCCATCAGCCCGAGCCTGTCCCGCGTAGGTTCATCGAAGCGCGTGCCGTCCGCCCGCACGGGGAAAGGATCAGCAATGGGCGGGATCCCGCGGCGCGGATCGCCTGCCAGCCAGGTCATCCCGTAATCGGTCGTCACCAGAGTCGAAGTCGCCCGGGTGTAGCCCGTCTGGTCCGCGCCGATGTTGAGCACGTTCAGGGTATCGTAGAAAAGCCCGTAGCCTCCGCGAATCACGGTCTTCGAGCCAACCCGATAGGCCGCAGCGACGCGTGGCAGCCACATCAGCTCGTTCTGCCAGAGGCGCCTCCCCGGACTGCTCGCGGCATAAACCGACCCTCCCTGGACCACAAACTGCGCCGCCGGCAGCTCGGGCACGGGGCTGCGAGCATACGCCGCCTGCGCACCCTCCGTTATGGGTAGCCGCGCTGAAGCGTCAAAGTACGCCAGCGCACGGTTGTAACGCTCCCTGGCGCCCTGTTCGTACTCCCAGCGCAGGCCAAGGTTCACCGACAACCGCGGCGTCAAACGCCAGTTGTCCTGAACGTACCACGCGTAATAAGGGTTGTAAAGAGCATAAGTGTCTGTAGTGGCGATCGTCATGCTCGAGGGCAGGCCCATCATGAAGGCCGCCCAGCTATGAGCCAGGTTCCCTGCCGGCGTGAACGTATCGTCATTGCGGCGAGTGTAAAAATTGCTGAAGCTGAAATTGCCTGATGTGTTGCGATCGGGTCCGCCCGTGCGGAACTGACCGCGGTGATCGAAGCCCGCCTTGAGCGTATGGCTGCCGCGGACGTGATTCAGGTCCGCCTTGAAGGTAAGGGTCCTGTAATTGATCACGCTGGGATAATTCCGGCTGATCGTCTCATACCCGTCAAAGCTCATTTGTGGCAGAATGTGCTCAGCGCCGGCTTTCTCGTCGAGGTATTTGGGAAGACCGACGTCGCTCGGCTTGAACCTTAAAGGCACGTCTGGCCGACTGCCCTCGCGGTAATTGTTGGCCGAGACCGCCAGGTCCAAAACCGTACTGGAAGAGGCCGTCCAGACCCAGTCCACCGTGCCCGCCAGATTGGTCCGCGTCTGCCGGGCCGACTGCAAGCCCCTCATGGTCGTGTAGGTCCAGTCGTTGGCCTCGTTAATCCAGTCGTTGTAAGTCCACCGGGCGAAAAAGCGGTGAGCCCCGGACAGGTGGTAGTCAATGCGATTGCCGTAAGCTACGTAGTCCCGAACCAGAGGAGAAATGTTCAAGAAGTTATTCAGAGGCTCGCGGCCCGGCCCGGGATCATTGTTTGGCACGGGCAAGAGTTTGGTGTAGAACTCGTAGGCCGGATTGACAATGCGCGAGGCTGGGAGGATATTTCCCGGAATCGGATCGCGGATATAGTGGCCCGGTCGCGCCGGATCCGGCCGCACGCTGAGCGGGTCATAAAGCTGGTAACGGACGGCGTCAACCAGTAGATGGCGCGAAAAGTCACCCTTGCGATCCTCCATGGTGGGGATGGTCTTGTTCAACCGGGTCGGCAGGTCCGCTACCTTGTCCTTGTTGCCCTGGTAGTGAACGAAGAAGAACAGGCGGTTCCGACCGTCGAACAGCTTGGGGATGCGAACAGGGCCGCCCAGGGTGGCCGCGTAGTTGTTGGACCGACCTGACTCCTGCTTGGGCTCCCTGCGCAGCCGCTCGGCTTCGGCAAAATCGCCCCTGGCCTCAGCCTCGGCGATGCGGCGATAGTAGAGCTGCTTGGTGAAGAAGGACAAGGCATGCCAGCGCTGTTGCCAGTGCTGCTCGGTGAGGGTACCGTGGTAGCGGTTGGTTCCCGCGCGAGTCATCATCGTGACCTGGATCCCGACCGCGTGGCCGGCCGAGGCATCGAAGTTGGATGTCTCGACCTTCATTTCCTGCACCGTATCCGCATGCGGCAGGTAGGCGCTGCGCCGGCTGGCACCATTGTTGGGCACGCCGTCAATGGCCCACTCATTGCCTCCGACCCTTCCGCCCAGCCAGTATTCAGAGGCCCCTACGTTGGAGTGCGGTCCCAAGTAGTCGTTTACGCCACTGGTTTGCACGCCGGGCGTCAGCTTCACCAGAACCATGCTGTTGTTGGCCACCACGGGCAGGTCCATTATGTTTCGGTTGTCAATGATGCGGCCCGAGCTTACGGTGCTGGTATCGAGCAGGGGTGCTTCGGCGATCACCGAGACCGACTCGGTCATTGCGCCCAGCTCGAGCGTCAGGTTGATTTCGATGCGGGCGTTCAGCGGGAGGACGACCCCGCTGCGCACCGTCCGTTTGAAGCCGGTATACTCGGCGGAAACGCGATAATTGCCGGGCAGCAGAAGGTTCGCCTCGTAATAGCCCGTTTCGTTCGTGGTCAGGCGCATCTGGGTCCCGGTATCCAGGTTCTCCACGATCACGCTGGCGCCCGCCACGGGCGCTCCCGAGGGATCGAGAACGCGGCCCAGAATCGTGCCCCGGGTTTCCTGGGCGGCAGCCAGACCCACGCAAAGAATGGCGGCCAGAATCAGTTTGAGTTTCATGGTCGCTCTCCTCAGCCTCGAAAACGGCTCCATCTGCGCCGTGCCCTGAGCCTTGAATGTTTGCATACCAGCATATCCGCGCAGATCCCGCCGGTCAACCGCTGGCAGCGGCTTCGAACCGGGTTGGTTCCCAACATCTCGCACGGTGCTGCCGAACGTCACACGATGCAGCTACGAGCCGTACGGGAGCGCGCCGGCTCGCGAGTATAATGGGTCGCGCACATGACGACGATCAACCGCCGATCCTTCCTCGCCCGCGCTTCCTGCGCCCTGGCCGCGCCTGCCATTCTTCACTGGCGGCGGCCCAACATTCTGTTCTTCTTCCCCGATCAACACCGCTTCGACTGGACCGGACTCAACCCCGACCTGGACGTCCGCACGCCGCATCTGGCCTCTCTGGCCCGCCGCGGCGTGGCCTTCCAGCGCGCGATCGTCGCCTCGCCTCTCTGCGCGCCCTCCCGCGCCTGCCTCGCCTCGGGCAAGGAGTACCACCGGGCCCGCGTACCCAACAACGGCTACGACTATCCCTTGGACCAGCCGACCTTCTACGCGATGCTGCGCGAAGCCGGCTACCACGTGGCGGGCTGCGGCAAGTTCGACCTTCACAAAAAGACCGAGGATTGGGGGCTGGACGGCAAGCGCCTGCTCAAGCAATGGGGCTTTTCCGACGGCATCGACAATGCGGGGAAGTTCGACGCCATACGCAGCGGCGCGGAAAAGCCGCGGGATCCCTACATGGCGATGTTACACGCCCGGGGTTTGGCGGCCCTTCACGTGAAGGATTACCTGCGCCGACGCGGCGTCGAAGGTTACGCCGTTACCGATCCTACACCCCTGCCCGAGGACGCCTACGCCGATAACTGGATCGCAGAAAACGGCCTCAAGCTGCTGCGCGCCGTACCGGCGGGCAAACCGTGGTTTCTCCAAGTCAACTTCAACGGCCCGCACAACCCCATGGATATCACCGCGCGCATGGAAAAAACGGTGCGCGGCCGCCAATTCCCCCAGCCTAACCGCTGCACGCGATTCGATCCCAAAACCCACGTGGCCATCCGGCAGAACTACACCGCCATGGTCGAAAACATTGACCGCTGGCTGGGCATTTATCTGGAAGAGCTGCGAAAGCGCGGCGAACTCGAGAATACCCTCATCGTGTATTCCAGCGACCACGGGGAAATGCTCGGCGATCACGATCTCTGGGGGAAGAGCGTGCCCTACCGACCTTCGATAGGCGTGCCGCTGGTCCTCGCCGGGCCTGGCGTAAGCCCGCAGCCTCCCAGCCAGGCTCTGGTCAGCCACATGGACCTTACGGCTACGTTTCTCGAAGCAGCAGGACTGCGCGTGCCGCGCGATATGGACAGCCGCTCGCTGTGGCCCCTGCTGACCGGCAAGGCGCGAAGCCACCGGCAGTTCGTTCTGTCAGGCCTGAACCGGTGGCGCGCGGTTTGGGACGGGCGTTACAAGCTCGTGACCGGCTTCGGTCCCGGCGCGGGCAAGCAGGGAGGGGGAAGCGGCACCCTGCTATTCGACACAGAAACAGATCCGCTCGAAAATGTCAATCTGGCCGCGGAACGCGCCGACCTGGTCGAGCGGTTGCGGCAGCTCATTCCGGAGCCGCCACGACAAGAGTAAGCTCCCCATGCCCTGTACCAAGTAAGTAGGGCCAGGCAGCCCTGCCTCTCCCTCCCCGGGCAACCCGCGGCTAATTTTTTTCATTGACAAACTCCCCGCAGTGGCTTTAAACTCAAGCCAACTGGTGCTCGCTCATCAACGCGGGCCCGGCTAATGTTCAATGGGAGGATCGCATATGGCTTGCAAGACGCCGAAGAAAGCGGCCAAGAAGACCACGAAGAAGAAGTAGCTTCAGCCGGGCCCTGCGCGTGGCGTTCCGCAGGCGCAGGGCCCGGTCGCCTCAGGTGGGCAGTTCCAGGCGATCCCCCACGCGACGCTGCCACTCCGCGATCCTTCGCCGCAGTTCCTTCGTCTCGGGGGCCCCGTACAGATTGCGCATCTCCAGCGGGTCGCGATTGCGGTCAAAAAGCATGCAGGCGTCGGTGTCGTGCAGAACGAGCTTCCATCCATCGGGCGTCACGACCGCGCGTGCATTCGGGCCGCCTTCTGAAGGATCAGCCGTCCACTCGATGAACACATCCCCGGGCCGCCGCTCGCCTCGGAGATACCCGAGCAGGCTGCGCCCGTCCAACCCGGGATCGGACGCGCCCATCAGTTCCAGTAAGGTTGGGACGAGGTCAATGTGACTGACTGGATGCGCCACCCGGTGTGGCCGCAGCAGGCGGAAAGGCGCACGCAGCAGCAGCAGCGGCACTCTGACCGCCTCCTCGTACATCACGCTCTTGGCCATCAGGCTATGGGCGCCCATCATCTCGCCGTGATCCGAGGTATGGACCACAATTGTGTTTTCCGCCTGGCCGGAAACTTCCAGGGCCCACAAGATCCGCGCGAAGGCCTGATCCACCAAAGCGCAAAGCCCAGCATAATTCCGATGCATACGCTTCCAGCCTTCCGGCGTGCGCAAATCGAATCCCTCGCCCCGGTTCCGGATGAATCGCTCCCGACGCTGGCGATACCACTCGGGCTCGGGTCCCTCGGGAATGCCAGGGTAGTTAGGCGGCAGGGGAGCCTCTTCTTCCGTATGCAGGTCGTTCAAGGCGCTGGAAAAGGGCGTATGCGGCTCCAGCGTGTTGACGTAAAGGATCCACGGATCCCGCCGGTTTTCCAGAATGAACTTTACCGCCTCCTGCGCCAGGAACGAGGGCTTGGAATGTTCCACCGGCACCGTGGTGGCGAAACGGCGGCTGAACTGATTGTTACCATCGGGCTTGTATCCCAGGCGAAGCAAAAAATGATGGTATGAGCTGCGGGCGTTGCGGTCACGGCCCGGCGAGAAATAGCGGTTATAAATGTCCTCGATCGAGACCCAGTGCTGGAAGCCATGCTGGGCAAAGAGTTCGTCCCCAAGATGCCACTTGCCCATGTACGCGGTCCGGTAGGCGCTGTCGCCGAGCAACTCGGGCAGGGTCTTGATCTCGGCAGGCAAGGGGATGTTGTTGCGCACGCAACCCGTGCGGTGCGGCCACAGCCCGGTCATCACCGAGGAACGGCTGGGCGTGCAAACCGGCTGTGTCACATAGCAGCGTTCGAAAACTACGGACTCTTCCGCGAGACGATTCAGCGTGGGCACCCGATACCGGTGGTTCCCGTAGGCCGCCATGGTGTCGGCACGCTGCTGATCTGTCCAAAGCACCAGGAGGTTGGGCTTGTCGCCAGGTCGCCGCGAGCTGCGAATCACGGCGGGCGCGGCTGCCGCCGAGGCCAGAGTCTTGAGAAGGCTACGACGGGTGAGGTCCATGCTGCCCAGCATATAGCGGAACGGCGCGTGTGCGGGGCGCGCCGCTCAACCCAGCTCGGCTTCCAGCACGGCCGCGATCCGCTGGGCGAGCCTGTCCACCGTCTCGCTGTCCGGTCCTTCGACCATCACTCGCACCACCGGCTCCGTGCCCGAGTACCGCACGAATACGCGGCCTTCGGAACCCAGCGCCTCTTGAGCTTCCCCGATGACCCGGGTCACCGCGGGGATCGTTTCCAGGTCCCGTTTCGCCCGCACGGGCACGTTGAGTAGCCGTTGGGGGTAGAGTTTCAGCCCAGCGAGCAAATCCTGCAAAGCACGGCCACGACGAAGCAGGATCTCAAGAATGCGCAAGGCGGTTAGCAACCCGTCGCCGGTAGTCGCATACTCGAGAAAGATCACATGGCCGGATTGCTCGCCCCCCAGGACAGCTCCGCAGCGGAGCATTTCCTCCAGGACATACTTGTCCCCCACCGCGGTCCGCACCAACCGGATCCCGGCAGCCTGCAACGCCCGCTCCAGCCCAAGGTTGGACATGACGGTCGCGACCACCGTGGGCCCGTCCCGGCCCTTCAGCCGCCCCTGCTCGTGCAGCCAGGAGGCCGCCAGCCACAGGACGGCGTCGCCATCCGCCAGACGCCCGTCGCCAGCCACGAAAATCGCCCGATCGGCGTCGCCGTCGAAGGCCACGCCCAGATCCGCGCGTTCCGTTAGAACGCGCTCCCGCAGCCCTTCGATATGCAGCGACCCGCAGTGCTGGTTGATGTTGCGCCCGTTGGGCGAGCAGCCGATCGCTGTTACTTGCGCGCCCAACCGCTGGAACAACGCGGGCGCGAGCGCGTACGCCGCCCCGTGGGCACAATCCAGCACGAGGCGTAGCCCACTGAGAGACAAGGGTAACGTCTTTGCCAGATAGTCGCAGTATGCGCGAGCGAGGCTCTCGTCCGTTTCCAAGGGTGCCGGCGCTGGCTGGAGTCCTTCCGCCAGCAGAGCCAGAATTCGCTGCTCGATGCGAGCCTCTTCGTCGTCGGAGAGCTTGTAACCCGTCGGCCCGAAGACCTTGATCCCGTTGTCCTGGTAAGGGTTGTGGGAAGCCGAGATCATTACGCCGGCGCCATAACGGCCCGATCGGGCCAGAAAGGCAATGCCAGGCGTGGTGATGATTCCGGCAAATCGGCTGGCGACGCCGACCCTCGCGAGGCCTCCCGCCACCTCGGCTGCCAGCCACGGCCCCGATTCCCGGGTATCCATGCCCAGCACCACTTCCGAGGGGCCAGAACGACCAATCAGGGCTTCGCCCAAAGCCACCCCTAAAGCGTGAGCCGTCGCTCGGTCCATGGGGAACTGGCCGGCCACACCGCGCATGCCGTCCGTGCCAAACAACCGGCGCTCATTCCGGCGGGCCGCACTGGCGAGACCTTCACTCACGGCCCGCACTCTCCCCCAGACCTGCCGGTTCGCCCTGCGGCGCAAGCCGGATTCGGACCGTCAAGGCTCCGCTGGACTCCAGACGCAGCTCAGGATCGCGGAGAAAGGCATAAGTTCGCAGGGTCTGCTCGCCCGCCACGGCTGTGCACTCCAAGGGATCCGTTTCCACGAACTCTACTCTCCGAACCCGACTCTCCGGCCCCACCACAGCGAGTTCGGCGGGCTCGACCCGCCAGGACTCCACGCGAAAACCGGCAGGCACGGCCACGATGTGCGCCCGAACGGGAACCAGGCGACGCAGCCTGCGCTCTACCCGCAGATGGACGCGTGACGGTATCGCACGTACCAGAGTGAGCCCTGGAGGAAGTCTGACGTGCTCCGCGGTAATGTTGAAAGTGCGTTCCGAGGGTCCCTTGATCTCTCTCAAATCAAGGACTACCGCGGGAGAGGACCGTTCGAACTGGTGAATGCGTGCGGCGGGACCTCGCACTTCCAGGCGGATTCGCTCGAGCGTGTCCGGTATCAGCTCCATATCCGCGGGAACGTTGAGGTATTCCACCGGCGCTGTGATCGAGGTAACCAGATCGGGGCTGTTCACAAAGGTGAGCCAAAGGACCGTCGCCGTCACCAGCGAAAAAATTTTCCAGCCCAGATTGTCCAGCAGCCACCCCTTCATGTCCGTTCCGATCTGCGGACGGCTGCCTCCTCAGGCGCCAGCCCCGCTTGCTCGCTCACCGCCACCGAAGACGTTTCCCCGCGCTCCCGCTTGCCACCGAAGTGCTGGGCAATCCGCTGGGCCACCTGATCCGGGGTCAGATCCAGCTCGATCTGACCGAAAGCTGCCACGGAAATGCGACCCGTCTCTTCGGAGACCACGATCGCCAAAGCGTCACTTTCCTCCGTGATGCCGATGGCTGCACGGTGTCGGCTGCCCAAGCTCCCGGTAAGTGCGGGGTTCGTGCTGAGCGGCAGGAAGCACGCCGCGGCCGCCACCCGATCCCCCTGGATGATCACGGCGCCGTCGTGCAGGGGCCCGCCAGGCTGGAAGATGCTGAGCAACAGGTCGCGGCTCAGTGCCGCATCCAGCATCTGACCACTCTCGATAAAGGTGCGCAAGCCCATGTCCCGCTCCAGCACGATCAACGCGCCGAAGCGTCGCTGGCTCAAAAGGCCCAGAGCCCAAATAATTTCATCCGTGGATTCCCGGCGGACCAGGGGGCTGCGAAGTCCGAACCAGTGCCTGCGACCGATGCGCGCCAGCGCCCGCCGGATCTCGGACTGGAACAGCACCAGCAACGCAATCGCCGTGTAAGGAACCACCGTGGCCAGGATGCTCCGGACCAGATCCAGCCCCAGCCAGATCGAGGCCAGATAGACCAGAAGCAGCACGCCGATGCCTGCCAGCACTTGCGCAGCGCGCGTGCCTTTCACCACCAGAATGAGCTGGTAAATCAGGAAGGCTACGACCAGAATGTCCACTACCGCCGTTACCCCGAGTTTAGGCAGGGACGAGAGGACAGGCGCCAGCGGCGTGGACATAAGCCAGCTTACCTATTATCGCAGGCTTCCCCTTTTCCGGCGATCCAGGATCGAACCGGTCCTTTCCTGCGTTTGGCTATCCCGTAGCTGAACTGCCCGATTGCAGCTCCGGAATCTCGATCTCCACACGCGTACCCTGTCCCGGCTTGCTTTCTATGCACATCCGGTAGTCGGATCCGAACAGCACTTTGAGTCTCTCGTTCACATTGCTCACCCCGATCCCGCTCTCCAGCAAGCTGGCCAGGCGCTCCTCGGGAATGCCCACTCCGTCATCCTCTACCAGCAAGTGCAACCGGCCGTTGCGCAGACTGGCGCGCAGCCGGATCGTTCCGCCCTCGATCTTGCGGGAAAGGCCGTGCCGCACGGAGTTTTCCACTAGCGGCTGCAAGATCATGCTGGGCACCAGACGGTCCAGAGCCTCGGGATCCACCTGCTTGTCGAAACGCAACTTGTCTCCGAAGCGGATCATTTCGATGGATAGATAGTCGTCAATGAACTCCAGTTCCTCGGCCAGGGCATTGAAGTTATCGTGCTTGCGGAGCAGGCGGCGCAGAATGTTGGAAAGCTTGTAGAGCACGGCGCGCGCCTGGTCCGGATCGGTGCGGATCAGCGAGGAAACCGTATTGAGCGTGTTGAAGAGGAAATGAGGATTGATCTGCCGACTCAGGGCATCCAGCCGCGCCTGGATCAGCAGGCGCTGCTGTTCTTCCAACTTGCGCTCGGTCCGCGTGTTGTTCCAGATCTTCAGCGGAAGCGTGACTGCGAAAACCGTGGTCACATAGACCGCTGCCTCCGCCAGCGGATGAGGGTGCGGCCAGCGAGGGCGGATCGCGAAAATCCAGCCGGGCGAGAGGCGATCCAAAAGCAGCCGTACGAACTCAGCCGCCAGGATAGCCAGCAGGAAGAACATCTGGAAGGCGGCTTTGACGTGCTCATGATCGCGTCGGAAAAAACGGTGAATCCGCAGGTCGGGAAAAGGCGAGATGCGCCAGATCAGCTCGGGATCCGGCGCACAGTTGCGCAGCAGCCCGCCCAGAGCGCCGACCCCCGCCAGCAAGGGCAGCGTCAGATACTCGTGCTTGAGCATGGCGGGAATGGAGATCAACGAGCCGGCCAGCAGCCCGGTGACGTAGCCGCCCAGCAGTCCGGCCAGCAGACTCGCTTCCAGCCCCAGATCCACTGCCTGATAAACGCCCCGCGTTACGATCCGGATGGCAGCGCCGGTGCCGAAAATGCTCGCAAAACTCAAAGCCAGCAAGAGCCGCTGGTTGAGGGTGCGCTGTTCGCGCATCAACATCCGCTGGAAGGCGCCGGAGCGGGCCAGGAAGCTGGCCAGCAGGGTCATGACGCCCAGCTTCAACAACAAAACGATCAAATATTGTTCCAGCGCCATGAGGGATCGTCGCGCCCTGCGGTCGCGGATCGCTGTCCATTATAATGAATGTGTTCGTCCCCCATTTCCTCCGCATGTCGCAGGACGGCTCAAGGCAGGGATTCCGAAAGGTCGCCGAAGCCGATCTCCCCAGCCGCTTCGGGCGCTTCCGCATTTTCGGCTTCGAACAGCGCCAGGGCGATCGGGTGGAAGAGGCCGTGGTGCTGAAAATGGGCGACGTCTCCGGCGAACCGCCCCCGCTGGTCCGGATCCACTCCCAGTGCCTCACCGGAGACGTATTCCATAGCCTGCGCTGTGATTGCCGGGCGCAGCTGGAAATGTCGCTCGACCGCATCGCAGAAGAAGGCCGCGGCCTGCTCATCTACGAGCATCAGGAAGGCCGGGGCATCGGGCTGCTCAACAAGCTGCGCGCCTACGAACTGCAGGATCGCGGCGCAGACACGGTGGAGGCCAACGAGAAACTCGGCTTTCAGCCCGACTGCCGGAATTACCAGCTCGCCGCCAATATCCTTGCTTACTTCGGAGTTACCCGCGTCCGGCTCCTATCCAACAATCCGGACAAGATCCGCGCACTGGAGGCGGCGGGAATTCAGGTCGTGGAGCGCATACCTTGCCAGGCCCAGCCGGTGGATTCCATGACCAGCTACCTGCGCACCAAGAAAGAGAAACTCGGACACCTCATCGAAGGCCTCTGACGCGGATTCGCCTTGAGGTCCAGCGAACTTACTCGCGGACACCCGCGATGTTCAGCAGTTCGCGCGGATCATTGATCCAGTAATCGGGATCGAAACGGGCCAGTTCGGCGGGATCTCCGTAGCCGTATCGCACAGCGCAGATCCGCACCCCAGCGCGACGCCCCGCTTCCATGTCCGCGGGCGAGTCTCCCACCAGAAGGCAGTCTTCCGGACGCGCTCCCAGCGCCTCCAAGGCGGCGTGGATCACATCGGGCGCTGGCTTGGCGGGAAATCCATCGGTGCCCTGGGGATGATCGAAGTAAGGCAACAGTCCGAATTGCTCGAGGACGGACCGTACCGTCGCGGTGCTCTTAGTGGTAGCCGTCGCTTTGCGCCCCGGAAGGCGCTCCAGCATCTCCCTGACGCCCGGATACACGCGCGTCAGACGGTGCCCGCGTGCCGGGTAGATTTCTCGATAGCGGTGGATCAGCTCCCAGTGCTGCTCCTCGCTGTAACCGGGCAGCACGTCTCGGAAGAATTCGAGCAGGTGGTAACCGATGTAGCGCCGCACCAGAGCTTCGTCGAGGACCCGGACGGGGTGGCCATCCAGAACCTCGCGCAAGGCAGCGTGGATGTCGGCCGCCGAGTCCAGCAGCGTGCCATCCACATCGAACAGGTACACGGAAATCCCACCCATCGGAAGATCCCGGGAGCCGGGCGATCGGGCAGATCAGGCGGGCTGGACGCGCTCGCCCTCGCGCACCGCCGGCACACGACGCCCGTCGGGTTTGAGGACTTGCTGGGTTTCGTCCTTTGCGGCGGAGGCGGCCGTGCGGACGGCCGGCAGTTCACGGCCCTCGATCAGAGCCTTGATTTCCTCGCCCTCCAGCACCTCCCGTTCGAGCAGGGCCTCGGCTACGCGCACCAGAGCATCAGCGTGCTCGTCAATGAGCTGCGAAGCGCGGTCGTAAGCCTTCTTGACCAGCTTCCGCACTTCCTCGTCAATCATCACGGCCGTGGCTTCGCTGTAGTCGCGGTGCTGGGCAATCTCGCGACCCAGGAAAATCTGCTCCTCCTTTTTGCCGAAGCTGAGCGGCCCCAGATCGCTCATGCCCCATTCGCAAACCATCTTGCGCGCCAGTTCCGTGGCGCGCTCGATGTCGTTGCCTGCGCCGGTCGTAACCTGATGCAGGAATTTCTCCTCGGCGATGCGGCCCGCCATCAAAATCGTAAGCTGCGCCTCCAGGTACGACTTGGTGTAGGAGTGCTTGTCGTCAATGGGCAACTGCATGGTCACGCCCAGCGCCATGCCGCGCGGGATGATCGTGACCTTGTGCACCGGGTCGGCATCGGGCAACAAGGCCGCCACCAGCGCGTGGCCCGCTTCATGATAGGCGGTGCTCCGCTTCTCCTGCTCGCTGATGATCAGCGATTTGCGCTCCACGCCCATCAGGACTTTGTCCTTGGCCAGCTCGAAGTCGTACATGGTGACGACCTTGCGGTTCTGGCGGGCTGCGATGAGCGCCGCCTCGTTCACCAGGTTGGCCAGGTCAGCCCCTGCAAAGCCCGGGGTGCCGCGGGCGATCACCGAGAGGTCCACGTCGTCGGCCAGTGGGATCTTGCGCGTATGGACCTTCAGGATCGCCTCCCTTCCCTTCACGTCGGGCCGCCCTACCACCACACGGCGGTCGAAACGCCCGGGACGCAACAGGGCGGGGTCCAGCACGTCAGGCCGGTTCGTCGCCGCCACCAGAATGACGCCTTCATTGGACTCAAAGCCATCCATCTCCACCAGGAGCTGGTTCAGGGTCTGCTCGCGCTCGTCGTGACCGCCGCCCAGCCCAGCGCCACGATGACGCCCGACCGCGTCAATCTCGTCTATGAAAATGATGCAGGGCGCGTTCTTCTTGCCCTGTTCGAACAGATCGCGGACCCGGCTGGCGCCCACGCCCACGAACATCTCGACGAAGTCCGAGCCTGAAATCGAGAAGAAGGGAACATTAGCCTCGCCCGCGATGGCGCGCGCTAGCAGCGTCTTGCCCGTGCCCGGCGGCCCGATCAGCAGCACGCCCTTGGGGATGCGCCCGCCCAGCTTCTGGAACTTCTGCGGTTCGCGGAGGAACTCGATGATCTCCTGCAACTCCTCCTTGGCCTCATCCACTCCGGCTACATCCTTGAACGTGACTTTCTTCTGCTGCGACGAGTGCAGGCGCGCGCGGCTCTTGCCGAAGCTCAACGCCTTGTTGCCGCCCGCCTGCATCTGGCGCATCATGAAAATCCAGAAGCCCAGCAGCATCAGAAATGGAATGGCGTTCACCAGCAACGCCACCCAGTTGCCGGAGTTGGACTCCCGGATTTCCACGTTGACGTTTTTGGCGCGCAAAAGGTTGTAAATGTCCGGGTAGTTGCTCGGGATCAGGGTGCGCAGGCCGATATTGTGGTCCTTGAACTTGCCGCGCACCTCGATTCCCGTGATCGTAACCTCCTTGACCTTGTCCTCCTCGACCGCGCGCACAAACTCCGAGAAAGTCAACTGCTGTTCGGGCCGGACCGTACCCTGGCGGACCACGGTCCACAACAGCACTACGACGCAGATGAGTACGACCCAGAAAATGGCCGTCCTGATGTTGGAATTCATACGTTCTCCTGCCGGTCAGTCCCCGGCTCTAGTGCCCCACTCACTACTTTAGACGTTTGCGCCAGCCTCGGTGACTCCAGGCTCTGCCGCAGAGACCCCGACGGCCTCCACCGCCAGAATGGACCGACTACCAGCCGAAGCCGCGTACTCGGCTGCCGGACCAAAACGCAAGGCCCAGACAATATCCCTCCCACTAGTCATGATCGGCCATTCCCGGCGTTCCCACAAGGGGATTCTGGCTTTCTGGAACAGGTCCTTGAGCTTGACCTCGCCCGCATGCCCCACGGGGCGGTACTTGTCCCCCGGCTGCCAATTCCGCAGTTCCAAAGGTCGGCGCAAACGCTCCCAGTCTAGAAGATCCGCCCCGGGAGACCAACTCCCCGGCCATGCAGGCTCACGCAACGTCAAGCGAATTTCCAGATTCATGGCGCCGATGCGGTAGCTTCCCGGCGCCTCTACGGCCACTCGGTATTCCCCGCTCGGCGCCTCGGCAGGGGCGAACCGGAGCCAGTCCAGTGAGCGGAGCACCGTCAGGCCCGGACCCTTGAAGCAGCCCGACCCGGTCCCGCTCTCGGCGAGCCGCAGGATCGCCTCAACGTGGGGAAACTCCCACCCCCGGAGGCTGCCCCCCACCGAAGCGACGGCCTTCCGAATCAGGCGACGGCTCACCGCCCTCGGAAGAGAAGCTAGCGTGGCCGCGGGCACGATCCAGGCGCCTTCCTTGACGGTGAACAGTTCCCCCGCCAGGCGGCCGATTTCCCGCTCCCAGTATTCTTCGTCTTCCTGGGCGAGCACGGCCGTCTGAGCCAGCACCTTTTCGATCGCAGGGTTCCACCGCTGCCGCAATTCGGGCAGCAACTCCAGCCGGATGCGGTTGCGCGCCAGCCGCAGGTCCAGGTTCGTGTGATCCAGCCTCCACTCCAACCCCTCTTGGGTCAGGAAACGCTCGATCTCCTCGCGGCTGGTTTCGATCAAAGGACGCACGAAGCCCTCGGAGGTCACCGGACGGATCCCGGCCAGGCCCGTCGTGCCCGAGCCTCGCAACAACCGGAACAGGACCGTCTCTGCCTGGTCCGAGCGCGTGTGCCCCAGCGCGATGCGGTCGAGTTGCCCGCTGCGCAGAAATTCGAGGAAAAACTCCCGCCGTGCACGCCGTGCGGCCTGCTCGAGATTGTCGCGAGAGCGCCGGGCCAGGTCAGCTACGTCGGCCGCGCCCGAGTGAAAGGGCAGGCCGCGGCGACGCGCCAGCTCGGCCACGAACTGCGCGTCCTGCCGGGAAGCCTCGCCCCGCAATTGGTGGTCGAAGTGCAGGACCACGAGGGACAAATCCCAGCGGGACGCCAGGCGAATCAGCACTTCGAGCAAGCAAACGGAATCGGCGCCCCCGGACACGGCGACGCCTACACGGTGCCCCCGCTCAAACATCCGGTAACGGGCAATCGTCTCCGCGACCCGCTCCAGCACGCCAGCTCATCCCATTGTAGGCCCCTGAGTGCGCCGGGGCCTGGGGCGCCGTTCGGGATTGCAGCTTGCGCCGGAATTGCTTCCACATTTGCTCGGTGAACAACCTCAGCCGGGGTGGGTCAGCATGTGCCTGGGCAGGAAACGGACCCTCAAAATCCTCTGGACATCCCGGGCAGAATACCTTATATTGGCGTCAGATGCCCCTAATCTGGGGTGAGGCCAAGCCCAGAGGGAGGCGGGGCGTCTGCTGTCCCCAATGTGGGGAGCGGCGCTTCCTATTTACTTCTTCGGGAGCTGCCTGTGCAGGTTCGTGTTCAGATTGTCGGAGTAGCGAATCCACAGCTCAAGCGGGGGAAACATGTCTGTGGAGGAACGGACTGCTTGCTCATCAAGCGCCATTACGCCGGTTTCTTTGCCGCTCCAGGTGACTTTTTCCGAATCGACCGAACCGCTTCACTGGTACGCCGTCCAGGTCCGCCATCAGCATGAAAAGGCGGTAGCCCGGGCCCTTTCCCACAACAATTTCGAGACCTTCCTGCCGCTTTACCGTTCGCGGCGCCAGTGGTCCGACCGCGTCAAGGTGCTCGAACTGCCGCTTTTTCCCACCTACGTTTTCGCCCGTTTTCGGGAAATCCAGCGCATCCAGGTCCTGAGGACGCCGGGCGTCCGCTCGATCGTCACCTTCAATCATCGCCTGGCGCCCGTGCGGGACGAGGAAATCCAGTCATTGCAGGTCATGGTCCGCTCGGGTGTGCCCGTTGAACCGTGGCCGATTTTGCGTGAGGGCCAGCGCGTGCGCGTGGAGCGGGGACCGCTGCAAGGCGTGGAAGGCATTCTGCTGCGCTTCAAGAACACTTGGCGCGTCGTGGTGGGCGTGGAGATCCTTCAGAGTGCAGTGGCCGCGGAGGTGGACCGCGACGTCCTCAGGCCGTGCGGGAATTGACCCCGGCCGCTGAAAAGCGCCTCAAACGAGGCTGGGGGCGCGAAAGGGGACGGATGCCCCGGTCGAGGCCTGCAGCTTCACCGGAGACTCCGGCCCTCAAGCGACCTGTGCGGGCTGCGGCCACCCGTGGGCAGGGTCCGGCGATTGCGGGCTGTCAGCGCTCCGCAATCCTGGCCGGCAGGGTAGCCCTGAGACAGGCCAGCGTCCGGCGCACGAGCGGTCGCAAACCGTACCGGACCGCCATGCGCGCCGCGTGGAGGGGATAATAAAGCGGGAAGAGCGGACGGGGCAGGCGTACCAGCTCAAGATCATTCACGCTGGGCGCCAGCAAAGCCCGAAAGGCAAAACGCAGTTTGTTCGGCGCCCCATCCAGCACGCGCCAGCGCAGGATCCAATCGCGCAGCTCCGAAGGACCGCTCTGCTCGCGGCACCAGCTTTCCAGAACCCGGTTGCACAAGCTGCGGACGCGGCGGTCGGCCTGCTGAAGTTCCTTCGGCGCCCGGGCGCCAAGCAAAGCTTCGGCCAGCGCGCACGACGCCAGCACCGCGAGCCGGCAACGCGTTCTCTCCGCCCACGCACGCACCCGCGCTGCATCGAAAGCTGCCGAGTGCAGGAACCACGCCACGTCGGCCACGTCGCGAAGGGTGTCCCAGCCGTGTTTCGCCGCATGGGCGCAGAGCAGGACAAAGGAATGCTCTGGCGAAAGCTGAAGAATGCTGACCCCATCAAGCGCCACCGGCACTGCCTGGCCCCAGACGTCCTCGGCGCGCAAGCCCCAGGCATAGGTCTTCGGCATCAGCTCCCAATGCGGCTCGATGTAAAGGCCATCCTCGCGGCCATAGCTGACCTCGCAACCGTCGCGCAGTTCGAGCCTTCGCTGGGCTGCATCCAGCTCGCGCACCGGACGGAATCCGCGGTCGCGCAACGCACTGCAAACCGCTTCCAGTTCGTCCCGCCGCACGAGAACGTCCAGATCGGCGCACTCGCGCAAAGCCGCATCGCCGTAAAGCCTCGCAGCCATCACGGGCCCGCGCAGCGGGATGATTTTTACGCCCTTCCCGCGCATGGCGTCGAGCAGGGCGCCGAGTTCGCGCATCAGGGCCAGATTGCGAATGGCGTTGTGTCGGTAATGCTCCCGCAACCTCTGCAGCACCGCCGCGGGAACACAGTCCGCACAATGCTCGCGCAAACGCCGGTAAGCCAGGGGCGCAACGCCGTGCCGCCGCGCCGCAGCCAACACGCTTTCCCAGGCGGAAACTTCGGAAACCAGGTGCCGCAGCACGCCCAACTCGGGCGAGGGACGCGCCAGCTCGGTCAGCAGCCGAAGCTCGGGCGTCAAGCAATCCTCGGGCGTCAAGCAATCGCGGAGAAACTGCACGACTCACTCCGCCAGCGGCGCGGGGCGCCGGCCCGTGCGCGCGAAAACTTGCTCACAGTTCAGACGGGAAGGCCCGGTCAGATCCCCCTCCATATACGCCAGGCCCGGGCACCGTGAGCACTGGTTGAGGAACTCGCAACTCCGGCAAATCGGAAGATCTGCCACCCGAATCGAGCGCACGCGACGCGCTGCCGGGGAATCGGCCCAGATCTCACGAAACGGTCGCTCCGTCACGTTGCCCAACGCGAGCGGGAACTGCACGCACGGATAAACGTCGCCGCTCGGCGAGATGTAACACGAGGTATGGCCGGCACTGCACGGCAGCGAATCCCACTCCGGCGCCGTCTGCGCTGCCTCCTGCGGCTCGGGCGAAAGCGGGCAGTGCTCGGGCCTCGCATCCAGTTCCGGATCCTCAAAGACCTTGCGCCATGCAGCATGCGATGCGTTCAATCTGACCACGCTACGGCTGCCATCGAGCCGCGGAGTGACCGTGGGATCCAAAGAATACTCGGCCCCAAGCTCCGCGGCCAGCTCGCGGACTCGCGAATATTCGCCTTCTGCCATCCGCATCAGCACCTGCACGACTCGCACCTTGACGCCGTACGCCACCAGCCGCCTGACCGCCTCCACCGTGCGCGCGAACGATCCCTCTAGCCGCGTCACCGCATCGTGCACCTCCGGGCGATGCGAGTACAGCGAGACGTCCACGCCCGCCACGTGCAAACGGGCCAGCCGGCGGGCAGCCTCGTCATCGAGCAGCGTGCCGCTGGTCTTGACGCGTACACTGAAGGCCAGCTCGCGTGCCGCCTCCACGATCTCGAAGAAATCCGGACGCAGGAAGACCTCGCCGCCGCTCACCAGCAAAAACAGCGTGCCGCACTCGGCCAGCTCCTCCAGCAGCCGCACGAGCTGCGCTGTCGTGAGTTCACGTCCGTTGCGCTCAGTCAGGTAGCAGTGAATGCAACTCAGATGGCAGCGCCAGGTCAGGTCGAGATGCACGCTGAGCGGCACGCCGAGCGCCAGCGCCTTCTGGGTGACCCGCTCCATCAGCCCGCTCATGGGGTGCCTGCCTCCAGCGGCGTTTCCGAAAGCAGGACAATGCCGCGTTCCGCCAGCGCGCGCAGCAGCTCCTCGGCGTCGCGGTACGCCTGTTCGAAATCCACCTCGAACTTCTCGCAGATGCGGTCCCGGACGATCGAGGCCAGCGGCGTCCGCCCGTCCGCCGCTTCCCAGATCTCGGCCGCAACCTCGTTCAAAGTGAACAGCCAGGATTCCTGCGCCGCCATGACGATCACTTCGTCCTCCAATCGTCGCCACGCAGCCGCAGGATGACGCGCAACGTAAAGTTCGCTCATTTCAGCAACTCCCACACGCCAAGTTCGGGCTGGAACTCAAGCCGGTACACAGGCGTGCGTCGCACGAACTCGCAGGCCGAGTTAAAGACCTTGCCGGCCAGCTCGGCGTCCTCGGCGAAGAACAGGATACACCGCAGCAGTTGGCGTGCCGCCTCGGCAGGCTTGAGCGGCACAAGCCGGTGCTGATTGCCTCTGGCCAGCAGGTAGAGCGCGGCAGCCGGCGCCGACACCTTGACCCCCGGTATCCCGAGCTCGCCCGCAAACGGGGTGCCGTGAACCAGATACTCCTCACCGTGCCGCATCACGTAACAGATCTCATCGCTCAACAGAACAGCGTCCGGCGGCGCCAGCCGGCACATCGTCGTTTTGCCCGCTCCCGATGCCCCGGCCAGGATCAGCCCGCGGCCATTGAGAATCGCGCCCGCAGCATGCACGAGAAACCCACCCGCGTCCGCCGCCAGCAGCGTGTGCACGATGCGCAGCACTGTGTCCACCGAGTACGGATTGGCGGTGTGCCGCACCCACCCTTGCCGGGCGCGCGGATCAAACTCGGCTTCGAAGTCGCCACGGCGGATCTGCCACTTGCCGTCCGCGAGGCTCACGCGGACGTCTTCGTCGGGATCGGTCCCGCGTGGCGGCGCAATATGCACGGCGAACTCGCAGGCCGCAGGGGTGCCGGGGAGAGCAAGAAAGCTCGAGTACGCGCCGGCTACGAGACGGGCGAACTCCTCATCCTCGCAGTTCAGCGCCACCCCCAGCCCGGCGATTTCGATCAGCAGCCGCGAAGATGCGTCCGAGCCGGTCATGGATTCGGCTTGCAAAGTGCCCAGAGTTTGAGAGCCAGGCGGTGGAAAAGAACGGAGCGGCGACACAACTGCGCGATGGCGCGCTCCCAGAAGGGCGGCACGCGGCGAGGCACGAACGACCTGCGGCCTCGCCTGACTTCAACCACCACCCCGAGGATCTCATGAGGCTCCAGGGGAGGACCCGCGGCGGGCGCGGCGTCGCCCCAAGTTACGGGGCACCCATTTTCGAATCCCCTCACCCGATGCGTGCAGATTCGCCCGTCCGGTCCGAGGAAGGCAACAAGATCGCCAGGCCTGAGGGCCTGGACGTCGCTGCGCCGGACCACCAGGCAGTCACCCGGCCGCAGCGCGGGAAACATGCTCCCGCCAGTGACGCGGAACTCTGCTGCCTCCTCCCGGCAAACCTGCGTTGCGGCTGGTGAACGGAAGCCGCTTGTCATTGCGCTGACGCTCGCCGCCGTGGGCGATAATTATTCGAGCGCGCTTTGACTAAGTTTGACGGCGCAGACTTTCGGCACGCCATTCTGGGCGCAGGCGGGCGAACGCTCCAATGTCTGGAAATAGATGTTGTTCCGGGCCGGATCCGCGCTGCGATTATCCACGGTGATGCCGCCCGAGCCGCCGGCATAGCCTGGTGCCCTCGCACTTGGACCCCAGCTCGTCCCGGTAATCGGCAGATGCCACATCTGGACCTCGTTCGTTCCGCTGAAGCCGAAGAAAAGCCGATCCTGGCCGCCGCTCATAAAGCTGGTAAGGGGCGAGCAGGAGCCCGTTTTGTTGGCGAGCCGGATCACGTAGCGGGGAGTTGTGTTCCAACTCCCTTGGGCGTCGAACTCAAAAGCGTAGAGCGCGGGGTGGCCCGACATGTTGTCACGCATGCCGCAAAGCAGCAGTTGTCCGCCCCGGCCTCCGAGCTCGTAGTGTTTGTTGTCAAAGGCGCCGGCACGCAGCACCGTGTCCGAGTTCCGCGCAATGAAGGCGGTCTTGACCGCACCGCAGTTATAGTCGGTTTCGATCACCAGCGCGGTCTCGGATCCCGCGTTCGTGAACCAGAAAATCCTTTGCCGGTCCACGTCCACTAACGCGGCATCCTGCACCGCTTCCGTGCCTGCGGCGCCAGTGGAGTAGGAACCCTGCAAACGGAAAGAGCCGTCGTAGGAATAGCAATACAGGGTATTCCCGTCCGAGACAAAAACCCGGTTGGCCCCGGGATCCATCACGGGGCTGGTGAGAATCCTCCCTGAATTCGCAGTTACCGCAGCCTTTATCGCCAATGGCTGGCTGGTCCCGAAAACGGGACCGATCGCGTACAAGATGCCGTCATCGGCGCCCACGAAGGCCACATTGTTCCAATAATCCACGAAGGGTGATGAGCGGGCGCTGGGCGCGCGCGAGTAAGTCAGCGTACGAAGCGCGGAGCCATTAACGGGGACCGCCGGCTGGGCGATGCTGCCCTGCCCTCGCGCCCAGCTCAGCACGTGAAAGGCCGCGCCGTTGGCGCTGTTCTCCACGAATGCTACTTCCTGGCCGTTTAGCGACAGTACCGGGGATGTCCGCACCGGCCCCGTGCCCACACGATAGGCCCACAGCACTTGCCGGACGGGCCCACTGCGGCAGTTATCGTACAGGTTGTAAAACGCTGCAATGTTGGCCTGATTTGTCGCCGGTTTGGCGTTGATGCCGAAGACGACGAAATCGTTCGCGCAATCACCCTTGGCGATGTCTCCGCCGTACATGGCGGGGTAAGCTTCGGCCGGACCCGGCGTCAGCACACCATCGCCCAGCGACACCGCCCAGTCGCGCTTCACCCCGGCTCCATCGCGCCGCCCGGACCGCCTGGCCGGCGGCAGGTCTTGCCCCAGTGCCCCGATCAGGCTGCGCTGAAGCCAGGCCATGATCAGGCGCGGATCGCGCTCGAGCCGGCTCGGCGTCGGCGCGCGAAACGAGCCGTTCCCGTACACCAAGTACCTGTGGCTCCAATCGCGAACGATGGGGAACCGCGCCGGCGCCCCGTTTTGAGCATGGCCCTTGGCCTTGAGCGCGACGAAAAATGCCAAAGTAGCAAAACCGGATGAAACGACAACTTTCCTGCGCCTCAACATCCTCGTTCTGTGTGGCGGAGTCTGCCCAGGCAGAGATTAGCGAGCCGGTCAGGCCCGCGGGGGCAGTCCGCTTAGGGGAAATCAGACTTCACAGAATAACAGGAAGTGAGCTCAAGAGGCAGGTGCGCCCGCGCTGTCCAGTGCCTTCAGACCCCCGCCCCGACGGTGGATCGGCCCCGCTCAGGAGGTTTTCCTCACGCGCTTGCACTGCGCGATGCGCGGATCGGTCTTTCCGCAACGGACCGCGGCCGTTTCGAAGACGCGCTCGCACAAGAAGGCGGGCTTGTGGTAGGGCCGGCGCGGCCCGCGCGCCGCCGGCACTTTCGGAACGTGTTTCTCGGAGGCCATATCGCGAGTCTCCTTGCTGATCATTCTATTGCAGCCCGCTTTGGGTCAGCTTGACGGCGCAGACTTTGCTGATTCCGTTCTCGGCACAGGCGCTCGATGCGAGCGCGGTCTGGAAGTAGATGTTGTTCGCCTCGGCGGTGGAGCTGCGGTTATCCACGATGATGCCGGCCGAGCCACCGTTGTAAGGGCCGGCTGTTGCGTCGGGCGCGTCACTCGAGCCACTGATGGGGATATTCCACATCTGGACCTGATTCGTCCCGCTGAAACCTAGGAACAGCCGGTCTTGGTCGAGGCTCTTGAAGGTGGTCAGCGGCGAGCACTCGCCAGCCGTCGTCGCGA
>Ga0080004_1079579_pt1 | contig 63378 bp, 75 predicted proteins | sample WasSprMetagenome_FD_69207 | JGI IMG/M metagenome (GOLD analysis project Ga0080004, IMG submission 69207) | Sulfidic aquatic microbial communities from Washburn Spring, Yellowstone National Park, USA - WS (SPADES assembly) (version 2) | ecosystem: Environmental > Aquatic > Thermal springs > Hot...
ATCAATGGAAAAATCAGCAAAAAGGGGATATGAAGGAGTAATTTTGAAAGAATTGAACTCCAAATATCAAATTTCCTATCAAGCCCCCATTGCCACTCATCATTGGAGAAAAATAAAGTTTTAAGTAAAATAAAATATGGTCGGGAGATTCCAAGTAATGGCAACATTGCAGGCAGCCAGGGCAAAGGTTTTGGGATTTTCAATTGATGAGGCGAAAAGCTTTGGATTAAACAGGGCGATTTTTTATGCTGCGGCAAAAAGGGGATTCAAAAAATTAAAAGGAGTTCCGCCAAAAATTTCTTTGCCGAGAGAGGTGTTTAAAATTCCAGAAAAGGAATTAAAGAAAATTGAAAAGAGTTTTACGATTGAAAAAATTGGAGATGAAATGGCATATTGCGTGAAAATAAAAGGAAAGAGAGTTTTTACGATCGGAAACGAACTTCAAACTCCAGAAGCATTTAAAAAACAAATTGAGTCAAGGTTTGGAGACAAATTTAAAGAAGCTTGGAAAGAGGCTCTCCAGATTGTCAAATCCTACGATAAAGGAGTTTTACTTTCTCAAAGATATTTTTACGAGGTTGTTTATAAACCAAGGAGGGATGAATTGGCAAAAAAGTGGTCTGAAATGATCAAATAATCAAGTGGCTTCCGTCGCAGGATTTTGAAGTTTTCAAATCTAAAAATCCTTCTCTACAGGTGGCAAAAGAAATTTGATATTTTCTGCAAACTTCGAAAACTTTTTTCATTAATTCCCTTCTCATTTCTTTTGGCAAATAAAATGAATTTTTAACCCTTTCTCCCTTTTCAAAATAAAGAGACTTCAATTTTTGTGCAATTTTTGGAAATACTCTTTCAAATCTTTTCCAACTATCAAGTCTCGGCTTAAAAGTCGAGGCTACAATATGTTGAATTCCTATTTCTTTTGCTTTTTTTACTATCTCTTCGACTTCATCTTCGTTCAAATATGGAAAAATCGGATCCAACCTCAAACCAGTGGGAATTCCATTTTCAGATAAAATTTTAAGCGCTTCAAGTCTTTTTTCAGAATCTGGTGCTTTAGGTTCCAATTTTTTCAAAATTTCTTTTTTGAAAGTTGTAATCGTAATTGTTACTGCGCACCTCAATTTTTTTAAAAGGTCAATGTCTCTTAAAACTAAATTTGACTTTGTGATTATCAAAATTCGAAAGTTGAAATTTTGAAAAATTTTCAAACATTCTCTAAAATCTTGATATTTTTCTTCTAATGGCTGATAAGGGTCTGAAGAATTTGAAATTGAAATTAAAGAATTTTCAGGGATTTTTTGACAATCTTTTAAAACCTTCTTTATTAAATCCTTCTTTCTTCTTGGAAAATAAAAATTTTGAATGTAAGAAGTTGCGTAACAATAAATGCAACGGTGAGCACATCCTGTGTAAGGATCAAAAGAAAATTTTTTAGGACAAGTACAATAAGGAGAACCCCAGGGATCGAATTGGTTTATAACTTGAGTTTTTATTAAAAATTTTTGCATTTATTGTTTTTCATTAGAAATTCAAAATCAAAATTCCACTTTTCCGCAAAAGTGGAATGCTCGATTATCTTTGACGACGTTCTTTTCGGAATTTGATTAAGTTAAAAAGTGGAGTATTATAGGGATGATCTTTTGGATGATTTAGAGAATAGTAGGCAATTCCATCTCTTATTTTGCTATTAATTAAATGGACTCTCTCTAAAACTTTCAAATTCCGGCAGCAAGTATTCTTTGGAATTTTTAACTGATTAGCAATTTCTTCTAAAGAAAGTTCTTTATTCTCCAGCAAAAGTTCAATTATTTCAAACCTTCTTTTGTGCCCCAATGCCTTAAAAACTTGTAGTAAATAATCCATATTTTTATTCTATCAAGTATTCCACTTTTCCGCAAAAGTGGAACAGTTCGCTAAATTTTTATTTACGGTTAAAAAGCTGTTATTGTTTGTTTTAAAAAAGGTATTAATTTGTTTTTAAGGTACTAAGTAAATTACCAAAAAAGAAGAAACGGTTGCGGCGGTTTCGGACCTTAAGTTTAATTTTCCCAAATTTAAGATTTCAAAATTTTCTTTTTTTGCCAGTTCAATTTCCGATTTATCGAACCCTCCTTCAGGGCCGATGAAAATTGCAACCTTTTTTCCTCTTTTATTCAGCGTTGAAAAATTTTTTCCTGAAATATCGAACAAGATTTTTAAATCATAATCCCTTGCCCTTTCAATTGCTTCTTCAAAAGTTAAAATTTTCTCAATTTTTGGCAAAGTTAATCTTTTCGATTGCTCAGCTGCCTCTTTTGCAATTTTTTCTAGTCTTTTGAAGTTTAACCCTGTCTTTATTGTATTTTTACAAATGATTGGTATTATTTCTTTTGTTCCAATTTCCGTTGCCTTTTGGACTACTAGTTCGAAATTCGATTTTTTTAAAATTGAACAAAAAAGAGAAAGAAAAATTTTTGGTTCTCTTTCTGGCCTTTCGATCTTTAAAATTTTAACTTCGACTTTATCTTTTAAAAATTTTTTAATTTCAGCCTCGGCCTCGATTCCCGTTCCATTGAATAAAATTATTCTATCGCCCACCCTTTTCCTTAAAACATTCTTTAACTGATGGAAAACTTCTTTATTTGAGATTTCTAACTTCCCTTTTTCAATTTTCGCTTCGATAAAGAATCTATCTTCCCTCATAAATTAAATTTTACCTTTTAAAAGATTTTTGAGAATTTTTTTATCCACGATCCTTTTTGGTTTGTCGATAAAATAAGAGAGCCTCCAGGGCCTTTCTTTTGTGTTTTTTCCCTTCACTGACATCGTTCCGATTACCTTTCCGATCCTTGGCAAATCAAACATCCTATCTATCTGGCAATTTTTCTCTTTTAAAATTTCTTTGAATTTTTCCCTGCAATTTTGTTCAAATTTTTCAAGGGCCCTTGTAACCTCATCTCGATTTCCATCTCTTATTTCATAATATGGAGTACAAAAATAAAGACAAACTCCGTTTCCTGTCATTGCTCTAATTGGTGGAACATAACCTTTTTTTGAAAACCAATTTCTGATGAATTCTGCGACATCAAAGGCATTTTTTAATTCTTCATTGTTAGAAGGAGTTTCTGGTTCTCTAATTGGATCAATGTCCAAAGTTACAATTTGAAGTCCTATAATGTCTCCAAAATTTGCACACTTTTTTAAACCTTCTTTCCTATCTCTCAGCCCAGCATAAACATTTCTTTTTCCATTCCAGTTTTTGCATTTTTTAACGAATTCGTCTTCGCTTTTAACAATTGAAAAAGCGGGGAAATACCCCCTCTTTAAAAACCTGAGCTCAGTTAAAAACCTATGGTTCAAAAGATTATAAAAAGCCCTGACATCTTTCTCATTAAATTTCATTTTGTTTTAAAAATCAGCCATTGATTCTTCCTTCCTTTTAGTTTTAATAAAGTATAAACTCCTTTCAATTTTTTCCCTTTTAATTCAAAAACGATTTTGTTTTCGTCTTTTTCAATCAATTCATAATTTCCTTTGTCGAAAATTTTCACCTCGCCCGCCCCGTATTCTCCCTTAGGGATGATTCCTTTGAAATCAATGTAATCTATCGGATGGTCTTCAACTTGGACAGCTAATCTCTTTATCCCCTTTTCCTCTGGAACCAGTTTTGGAATTGCCCAACTTTTTAAAACCCCTTCCATTTCCAACCTAAAATCGTGATGATGCCCTGCTTTTTCTGCATAATGATCGTGAACAACAAAACGTCTCTTTCCAGTAATTTTTATTTTTCCCTTTGGCTCTGGAGTTTTTTCAAATTTCCTTTTTCTCCAATATTCTTCAAGTTCCATTAACTCTCTTGAGTTTTTTCTTTTTTTATTTCCTCAACCAATTCATCCCAAAGCTTTTTGAATTCGGCCGGGCTCAAATTTGGTGCAATTCTCAACCTTGGAATCTTAAAATCGTTAATGTTCGCTGAGAAAATTTCGAATTTCTCTCCCCACTTTTCCATATATTCTTTGACAATTTGTTTTTGTTTTTCTCTATCCATTTTTTTGCTGCGGGGCCTGGACTCGAACCAGGATTAAAGGCTCCAAAGGCCTCTGTCCTACCATTAGACGACCCCGCAACGCTAAAAATTTTATCAAATTTTTTGGCAAATTTCAACTATAGCCAATTCCAAAGGTAATTGCAAAATTGGTGAAAATTTCATTTTGTTTTGGGCATCTAAAAATTTGTTCAAAATATTTCTTATTTCTTCTTCTTTTAGGTTTTGGGCTTGGTTTTTTAATCTTTCCAACTCTTCTTTTGTTAATCCTGCTAAAATTGGATTTTTCTCTCCGGTTATTTTTAAAATCAAAAGTTGGCGGAAATAATTTATCAAAGATTTTATGAATTCTTCCAAATCCATTCCCTTTTCCGAAATTTCATTTAAATAATCGATGGCTTTGGCTGGGTCTTTTTTAATTATTAGATCGCAAAAATTGCTTATCGTTTCTATTTCAACTAACCCTAATAAATTTTTGATATCTTGGGCCTTTATTTTACCTGAAGAAAAATTGACTGCTTGATCTAACAAGCTTTCAGCATCCCTGATTGAGCCAGCTGAATTTTTAGCAATCAATTCTAAAGCTTCCTTTTCAATTTCAATTTTTTCGTTTTGGCAAATGAATTTCAGTTTTTTTAAAATTTCTGGAACTGTCAATTTTCTAAAATCGAACCTTTGGCAACGAGACAAAATAGTTGGTATCATTTTATGGACTTCGGTCGTTGCCAAAATGAAAATGACATGGGGAGGTGGTTCTTCTAATGTCTTCAATAAAGCGTTTGCTGCCTCCTTCGTTAATTGATGGGCTTCATCGATGATAAAAACTTTGTATTTCATTCTTGTTGGCGGAAAATTGATTCCATCTTTTAAATCCCTGATTTCATCAATTCCCCTATGGGAGGCAGCGTCGATTTCAATTAAATCGATCGCCCTTCCTTGGTTTATCTCTTGGCAAGAAGGACATTGGTTGCAAGGCTCAAAACCCTTTCTGTTTTGACAATTTATTGCTTTGGCAAAAAGCCTGGCAATTGTAGTTTTTCCAGTCCCCCTCGGTCCATAAAATAAATAGGCATGGGAGATCATTCCTTGCAAAATTTGATTGGTCAGGGTTTTGACAATGTGTTCTTGGCCGATGAATTCAGAAAATGTTTTCGGTCTGTATTTTCTGTATAAAACTAAGGCCATATTATTTTTTAAAGACGATAAATTTGTAGCCCAAAAAATTCCAGGCAGAAGCAACGACGATTCCCAAAATTTTTCCGATATTTCCGGCCAAAAATTCAGAAATTTTTAAAACCAAAATTTTAAAAGCAAAAGAGGCAACTCCAGTTTGAATAAAACCAGAAATGATAGTTATTAAGAGGAAAATGCCAAATTCTTTTTCTATTTTCTCTTTTTCCCTTTTTTCAAAGGCCCAATATTTGTTGGCAAAGTATTTAAAGATTGTAACGATGAGAAAAGAAATGGCAACGAAGGTCGCATACTTTAAAACTTCTTCTTTTTCAATTCCAAGCCATCCCATCAAAATGTTAAAAATTATCAAATCGAAAATGGCAAAAAAAGCACCGGTCAAAAGAAACTTCGCTAACTGGTAAACAAAAAGATACTTTTTTCCGATTAAATCAGAAAGCCAGATGGCAAAAAGAGCTAAAATCGGAAAGGAAATTGGCAAAAGGTAATTTAAAAAGGATAATTTTAAGGGAGAATTTTTAATAAACCAAACAAACAGCCAAGCCACCCCTTCCCCGGTAATCAATGATAAAATTATGTCGATTTTTTTCATTATTTAATCATAACAAATTTTAAAAAATAAAAAAGAGCGAATTTTTTCGCTCTTTGTGGGAATCTTGATATTTAATTCTTTTACTAATTCTTTATATCTATTTCTAACCGTTACTTCTGTAACACCGGCCGCTTCGGCAATATCCTTTTGGGTAACTGGGCGCGAATATCCTCTGTAATTTATCATTTCATTATTCAATTCGCAGGCAATGTATAGGGCACCAGCAGCTATGCCTATCGGATTTTTCCCCCAGCTTAGGTGTTTTTTCTTAGTTTGGTAAAGGATTTCGATCGCCTTTCCCTGAGTTTTTCCAGAAATTCCAATTCTTTCAGCAATTTTTGAGAGATAACTAATTGTTTTTGGTAGTGGCATTTGAAGTTCCAATTCCCTTACTAAAAGATTGTAACATCGCCTAATCTCTTTTTTCGTCACTAAACTGGCCTTGGCAATTTCATCAAGAGTCCTTGGAATCCCTGCCTGTCGGCAAGCAGCATAAAGGCAAGCTGCAATCAAAGCCATAATCGCTCTACCCCTTGCCAAACCTTTCTCCAAAGCTTTACGATAAATAGTCGCTGCCATTTCCTTTATTTGGGAAGGAAGGTGGCATTTATCGGTTAAGCGGTCAAGTTCAGTCAAAGCTTGGACTAAATTTCTTTCCAATGCCGAATGGACCTTCGATCTATCTTGTAATTTGGCCAATCTTTTCATTCCAAAAAAATCCTTGATTGGTTTGCCAGAGGAATCGCGGTGGATTGGTTTTAGAGTGGTTGTTAAGCTTTTGTCGTGAACAAACAAACTTTCTGGCATTCCAACTCGAGACCTTTCTTCCTTTTCCTCTTGGCTATACGCTCTCCATTCTGCTCCGTCATCTAACGTTCTTTCGTCCAAGACGAGGCCGCAGTTGCCGCAAGTAATTTCGCCGGTATCGGAATCGCGAAGAAGATTTATACTCCCGCATTCTGGACATTTTTCTGGCATCTCTTTTTGAATTACCTTTTCTCCCATATCATTTCATCTCATTTTTAAGATTTAAAGAACGATTTCCTATTTTTAGATTAAACTTTATTTGAATTTTTGTCAAAAATGATATAATTTAATTATGCTCAAACTTTACAATACTCTAACCAGAAAAAAAGAGATCTTCAAACCGTTGAAAGACAAAAAAGTTGGGCTTTATACTTGTGGCCCAACTGTTTATTGGTTCGCCCACATCGGAAATTTGCGAACTTATATTTTTGAGGATATTTTAAAAAGGGTTTTAGAATACAATGGCTACAAAGTCAAGCATGTTATGAACATTACCGATGTCGGACATTTAACTTCTGATGCTGACACAGGCGAGGATAAAATTGAATTGGGGGCGAAAAGGGAGAGAAAATCTGCCTGGGAAATTGCTGAATTTTATACCAAAGCATTTAAAAATGATTTGAAGCTTTTGAATATCAAAGAACCGGATGTTTGGGTGAAGGCGACTGAAACGATAGATGATCAAATAAAATTGATAAAAATTTTAGAGAAAAAGGGATTCACTTATAAAATTTCAGATGGAATTTATTTTGACACTTCAAAATTGAAAAATTATGGCAGATTATGGCCAAAGAAAATGGAAATAAAGCCAGGAGCCAGAATTGAGATGGTCCCTGGCAAAAAAAATCCAACAGATTTTGCCCTTTGGAAATTTACTCCTCCCGGAGTCAAAAGGCAGATGGAATGGGATTCCCCTTGGGGTCGGGGCTTTCCCGGTTGGCATACTGAGTGCGTTGTCATGTCGATGAAATATTTAGGCATCCCTTTTGATATTCATTGCGGTGGAATAGATCATGTTTTGATTCATCACACTAACGAAATCGCTCAGGCTGAAGCTGCTTTTGGAAAAATTTTGGCCAATTTTTGGCTGCACGGCGAATTTTTAATTTTGGGAAAGGAAAAGATGGCAAAGTCAAAGGGAGAAATTTTCACTTTGAACGAATTAATAAAAATGGGTTTTAATCCTCTTTCTTTCCGTTATTTATGCTTAAGCTGTCATTATCGCTCAAAGCTTTCCTTTTCTTTCGAGGGATTAAAATCAGCTCAGAATGCTCTGAACAATCTTTATCAAAGCATTCTTGAAATTAAAGAGAAAAGAGCATCACATTTTTCAAATTTGAAAAAAGATTACCAAAAGAAATTTCTGGAAGCAATCAACGATGATTTGAATATACCAAAGGCTTTATCTTTGACTTGGAAATTGATCGATGACAAAAAAATTTCAGATAAAGAAAAATATTCTTTGTTAATGGACTTTGATAGAGTTTTAGGTTTAAATTTCGAAAAAATAAAAAAACCGAAAATTCCAAAGGAAATAATTAAATTGGTAAAAATCAGGGAGGAATACAGAAAAAAGGGAGATTTTGAAAAAGCAGACGAAATTAGAAAAAAAATAAAAGAAATGGGATTTTGGGTTGAAGATACAAAAGAAGGGCCAAAGGTAAAGAAACTATAGCTTTAAACTTTAGACTTCAATTTTTCTCTTTGACAAAGTTGATAAAATTCTAAAACTTTGTCAGCGATTTTTTTCCAGGAATATTCTTTCGCTTCTTTTAGGGCAATTTTTCCCAATTTTTCTCTTAAACTTTGATTTTTGATTAAAATTTCTAATTTTTTCGCCAAATCTTTCCAATTTCTATTTTTTACTAAAACCCCCCCTTTTTTATCGCGCAAAAACTGAAAATATCCTTCATTGGCAAAGGCAACGACCGGCTTTTGGCAGGCCATCGCCTCAACTAAAACCAACCCGAAGCTCTCCCCGTAAATTGCTGGGCTGCAAAATATATCACAGGTTGTGTAATAGGATGCTACTTTATCTTCTTTTATTTCTCCTTCAAAAATTACTTCTTTCAAACCATTTTCTCTTACGAATTCTTCCATTTCTTTTTTTAAAGGCCCTTCCCCAACGACTATCAACCTTAAATTTTTAAATTTTTTTTCTAAAATCTTGTAGGCCCTCAAAAGATAAATCAATCCTTTTCTTTCTTCTATCCTTCCTAAAAACAAAATGTTGATTTTGCCGTCTAAAAATCTTTTTATTTTAGGAACTTTTGGGTTAAAGACATCTAAATCGATTCCGTTGGGAATGACTGTTTTTGGTTTTTTATATTTTTTAAAAGGTTCTAAAGTTAATGGTGCCACTCCGATTATTCCGTCTATTCTCCAGTCGGCTATTTTTTTTACAAAATAAAGTAAAAAAGGAAATCTTTTTAGAAATTTACTTCCCTTGATGTTAGCGTGGAATGTTAAAATGTTTAAAGTTTTTGCTGTCGATGGGGAAGTTAGGATTTGAAAAGTTGAGGGGAAGCCAAGGTTGTGAAAATGTAAAACATCAAATTTTTCCTTTTTTAAAACTTTTTCAATCGATAAAGGATTAAAATTTATGCCAAGGTCAGAAATCCCTCCTGAAAAAGGCAAAGGAAAAGAAGTTCCTAATAAAATTACATCCTTTCCGTAATTTTCACTTCTTTTTCTCCTTGGGGCAATAATTTTGCATTCAATCCCTCTTTTTTTGAATTCTTTATATAGACCTAAAATGTGCCTTTTTACTCCTCCTGGCTTATAAAAAGAATGAAAAGAAATTAAACCAACTTTCATATGTTAAATTTTAGAGGATTTTTTTTCTCTTGCCAAGGGATTTTCCTCTTGTTAAAATCTAATGTATGCCTGAAAATTTACCTGAAAAGCTCCCTCCCCAGTCGATCGAAGCTGAGCAATCCCTTTTGGGTTGCTTAATGTTGGCAAAGGATGCGATGATAAAAGTGGTTGATATTTTAACTCCGGAAGATTTTTATCGGCCAGTTCATCAAAAAATTTACCAAGTTTGCCAAGAATTGTTTCAAAAAGGGGAGCCGATTGATTTCCTCTCTGTTTCTAACAGGTTGAAAGAAAAAGGGATTTTAGAGGAAATTGGCGGAATGAGTTATTTGACGGAATTAATAAACTCTGTTCCTACCCCCGCCCACGTTTTAAATTATGCCAAAATAATTCATCGCAAAAGAATTTTAAGGGATTTAATTTCAGCTTCTCAAGAAATTGGCCTTTTGGCTTTGAACGAAAGCGAAGATGTTGACGTGATTTTGGATAAGGCAGAAAGAAAAATTTTCAGCATAGCTCAAAGAAATTTAACTCAAAATTTCGTTTGCGTCAAAGATACTTTGGAAGATGCTTTCAACAGAATCGATATGCTTTCTAAACACGAGCGAGGAATGAGAGGATTGCCGACCGGCTTTAGAGATTTGGACAATCTTTTAGCCGGCCTTCAAAAATCGGATCTGATAATTTTAGCTTCGAGGCCTACCCTCGGAAAATCTAGTTTAGCTTTAAACATCGCTGCCAACATTGCCATCAATCAAAAAGTTCCGGTTGGCTTTTTCTCTTTGGAAATGTCAAGGGATCAAATCGTCGATAGGTTGATTTCTTCTCTCTCTGGCGTTGATCTTTGGCGAATAAGGACGGGAAGGTTATCGGCAGAAGGCGAAGAAAATGACTTTACAAAAATTAGGCAGGCTCTCGACATTTTATCTCGAGCCCCCATTTACATCGATGATACAGCTGCTGTTAGCGTTTTACAAATTAAGGCTATGTCGAGGAGGTTGCAGGCAGAAAAAGGGCTGGGTTTGGTAATAATCGATTATTTGCAATTGGTAGAACCCTTGAATCCAAACGCCTCGCCAGTTCAACAAGTTTCAGAAAATTCGAGAGCTTTGAAAGCGATGGCCAAAGAATTAAACATTCCAGTCTTAGTTATTTCTCAATTGTCGAGGGCTGTGGAACAAAGATCGCCTCAGATTCCAAGGCTGGCAGATTTAAGACAATCTGGCACAATCGAACAAGATGCCGATGTGGTTTTGTTCATTTATCGCGAAGATAGATACAACCCCGATACTTCGAGAAAAGGAATTGCCGACATTATAGTGGCCAAGCATAGAAATGGGCCGGTTGGTAGAGTTGAGCTTTATTTCGATGAAAGGACCACAACCTTTAAAAATTTAGAAAAGGGATTCCTTGAAGAAATCTAATGTATTCAAAAACAATCCAAAAATTGATCGATCTTTTTTCAAAATTTCCTGGCGTTGGGCCGAGGACTGCAGCCAGGTTCGTTTTTTATTTATTGAGAGAAAAAAAGGATATCGATGAATTAATTCTTGAGCTTTCAAAGCTCAAAGAAAGAATAAAGTTTTGCCAATTCTGTTTTAATCCTTTTGAAGGCGAAAATAATCTTTGTCAAATTTGTAGTGATCCTTTGAGAGATAAAAGTTTGCTTTGCGTTGTTGAGAAAGAGCAAGATTTAGTTTCGATTGAAAAAACAAAAAAATACAAGGGCCTTTACTTTATTTTGGGAGGTTTGGTTTCGAGGTTAAAAAAAGAAGAAATTGAAAAACTAAGAATAAAAGAATTGATTTTGAGAATCAAAAATCCAGAAAAATTTGGAATTAAAGCCAACTTTAAAGAAATAATTTTGGCTTTGAATCCAACCACCGAAGGAGAAGCTACTGCTCTTTATTTAGAAAGAAAATTGAAAGATTTGGACAAAAAAATTTCTCGCTTGGGTAAGGGTTTGCCAGTCGGAGCTGAGCTTGAATATGCCGACGAAGAAACTTTGAGATCGGCTTTAGAAGGAAGAAAATAAAAAGCTAATTTATCTTAACTTTCAATCTTTAAAATTTCCACTTCTGAAAAGGGCTGCCTGTGTCCCTTTTTTACTTTGTATCTTGTTTTTGGTTTGTATTTTAAGACTGTAATTTTCTTTCCTTTTCCTTGTTTTATAATTCTTCCTCTTACCTTCGCTCCTTTTATCAAAGGTTTTCCAATTTCAATTTTCTCTCCCTTTTTTATTAATAAGACATTATCAAAAAAAATCTCTTCCCCTTCCTTTTTTTCGATCTTTTCGATTTTTATTTTTTGGCCAGGATATACTAAATATTGTTTTCCTCCTGTTTTTATTACCGCCAAATCCATTTTATTTTAATTTTTCCCTTTCTGGCGGCCTTTTTAATTGAATCTCATTTAGAGAAGCCCTTATTTTAGAAATCGATTGTTTATATTCTAAATAGGCATTTGAAATCATCGTCGCCCCCTTTGAAATTTTATTTTCTAAAATTTCTTCCATTTGGTCAAGATTTTTTGAAATCGAAATCAAATGAGACCTTAAATTCTCTGCATCGATCGAAAGAGAATATTGCAAATGCAGCCTATACATGTACAAAATCAATGGCAAGACCATCGAATAGGGCATCAAAATCACATCGAACTCCCTTGCTTTTAAATGCGATTCAGAGCAAACAGAATAAACAGAGTCTGGAACGGCGACGATCGCTTGCGACCAAGTTAAATTGGGGTCGATGTATTGCCTTACTTCTTTCATTCTCTTTATCGTTTCTTTTTCGATTTCTTTTATGATTTCCTTTCTTTTTTGTGAATCCTTTTCTTTTTCTAGCTTCAAAATTAAGTCCCCAGCTGGCCATTTAGAATCGATCGGAATTCTTTTTTGATTCGGCAAAACTAAGGCAAATTCAACTATTTTTCCACCGACATTAAAATTTCTCTCGATCATTTCGGGAGGCAATTTTTTAAAAGTTTCTCTTAAAATTTCTTCTCCAGATATTCCCTTGGCAGATGTTCCGGCAATGATTTCATCAACCCTTTTTATCCTTTCTAAAAATTCCCTCTCCCTTTCTTTTCTTGCTTCTTCGCTTTTCCTCAAATCTTCAATCAAATCCCTTGTTTTTTCTATCCTTTCTTTCAGGTCGCTAGTCAAAAGCAACCTTTCTTTTATTTCCTCTAAATCTTTTGCCTGTTCCAAATTTATCTGGCTTTGCTGAGAAATTTTTTCTTGAAGTTTAACGAAAAAGATCAAAACCAAAATTCCAAAAACTAAAATTAAAAAAATTGTAATTAAAATTTCAGCCATTAAAAAATTTTATCACTATCTTAACAAAATTTCAACGATTAAAAAGGCAAGGTAAAGGGAGAGCAAAAATATTCCTTCTTTTTTTGTGATTTTTCTATCGGTCCTAACAGAGAAAAAGAAAAAGAGAGAAGAGATTATCATAAAAATTCTGGCGATGGTGAAAGAACGGATTTCCATTTCTTCAATTTCGATCGGGCAAATCAAAGCGACAATTCCCAAAACTAAGGCAGTAGTGATAATTACCGAACCCATCAAATCTCCTAAAATCAACCAAGTTTCTCCCTTCCTTGCTGAAACAATCCCAAAATAGGTTTCTGGCAAAGCATTTCCGATTCCAACGATAAATAAGCCAATTATAGTTAAGGGAATTTTTAGATTTTCAGAAAAAAAGATTGCTGACCTAACTATTCCTTCAGATGCCAACAATAAAAGGATTATTCCAAAAATTACTTTTACTAAATCTTTGATAAAATTTTCAAATTTTTTTTCAAAGGGAATTTGGTATTTATCGAAGATTTTGACAAACCTTTCTTTCTTTGAAAAAAGCCAAGAAAAATAAAAGGCAAAAAATAAAAGCAAAATTATTCCGTCAGACCTAGATAATATTCCATCGGAAATTAAAAGCAGACATAAAATGGCAACTCCGATTGTAAACAATGAACTCGTCTGAACTGTCCGGCTTTCGGCTGAAATTCCGGCTCTGGAAAAAAGAGTGGCCAAGGCAACAGCCAAAGTTAAATCAACTAAATTCCCACCGATCACATCTCCTAAAGAAAGCTGTGGCTTTCCTTTTAAAGCTGAGAAGATTCCAACAAAGAGATTTGGTAAAGAAGCGACAAAGGCCATGATTAAAAAAGCAACGACAAACTCTTTCCAACCTAAAAACTTAGCTATTCTTCCCAAGCACTCAATGACCATTTCGCCAGCAAAGTATAAAAAGAAGCAAGAAATCAAAAATATTAAAATGTAAAGCCAGATCATTTTTTTCTTTTAGTAATGAAATACCATTTTGTTGCTTCGATCAAAACCAAATTCAAAACTCCGATGGTTAAAACCAAAAATAGATCAAAAAAATTCAAAGGAACTGTTTTTAACAATTTATTCAAAGGTTTCAAATAAATGGCAAAAAAGAGCATCGAAATTCCCCAAAGCCAACTGAAAACCAAAAGAGGATTGGAAATTAAATTCGTTTTCCAAACATTTCTTTTTAAGTTTTTACAAGAAAAAATATAAAAAAGGGAGTCGATGGCCAAACCGGCAAAGATTATTGTCTGAATTTCTTTCAAAGGGAGCCAGGGCCTTTTAAAAATCAGCCAAGAAAACAAAGCTAAGAGTAAAAAATCGGTGAAAATTCCGATGAAGAAAATCAAGGCCTTCATTTCTTCATTTAAAAGGGGCATTTTTGGGTCTTCGGGTTCTCTTTCCATTATTCCTTCTTCCTCTGGTTCAAAAGCCAAAGAAATCGAAGGCAAACTATCTTCAATCAAATTTACCCACAAAATTTGACCGGCAGTTATTGGCAAAATCCAGGTTTTTTTAAAAAAATGGGAAATTAAAATTGCACCAGAAACTAAAATGACTTCGGTGAAAGAATCTGATAAAAGATAGACGATAACTTTCCTAATGTTATCTAAAATGTGCCTTCCTTCCTTGATCGCTTCGACTATTATTGAAAAACTATCGTTCAACAAAATCAAATCCGATGCTTCTTTTGCTACGTCTGTTCCAGAGCCCAAAGCCACCCCAATGTCTGCTTCCTTTAAGGCCGGAGCATCGTTAATGCCATCTCCGGTCATTGCTACGACCTTTCCTTTTTTCTGCCAGGCATCGATGATCCTCCTTTTGTGCCTTGGCTCAACCCTGGCATAAACTTCAATTTTTTCTAACCTTTTTTCAAATTCCTCATCTGAGATTGAATCTAAATCTTTTCCTTCGATTATATTTTCTTTGCCTATTTTCAATCCTAATTCTTTTGCAACTGCCTTTGCTGTCAATCTATGGTCTCCAGTGACGAGTATCGGTCTCAAACCTGCTCTTTTACAAATCTTTATTGCTTCTCTAACTTCCTTTCTTAAAGGATCTTTCAAAGAAATTAAACCAACAAAAGTTAAACCTTCACATAAATCTTCTAAATTTTTGACTTTTGAGTTTTGACTTTTGACTTTTTTGTAAGCAGTTGCTAAAACTCTCTCTCCTTTATTTGCCATTTCCTCAAATTTTTCTTTTATTTCTTCAATTTTTTCTTTGTCTAAAATTTCTTTTTTTCCGTTTTTTTCAATGAAATTCGATCTTTCCAAAATTTTTTCTGGCGCTCCCAAAAAATATAAATTGTATTCATTCTCTGAAATTTTTCTCAAAATGGCTGAATATTTATAAACAGGATCAAAAGGCAATCTTTCAATTTCCGGCTCAATTTTTTCTAATTCATTTTTGTTTACTCCATTTTCAATTGCTGCTAATAAAATTGCTTTTTCCGTTGTTCTTCCCCTGATTCTTAGTTTTTCAATTTTTTCTTCTGGGTTTTCAATGAAGGCTTCGCTGGCCAAAACGCCAATTTTTAAGATTAAATTTTTGTTTTCCTCTGGCCAAATTTTTGCCAATTTCATTTTTCCTTCAGTCAAAGTTCCAGTTTTATCCGTACAAATTATCGAAGTTGAGCCAAGGGTTTCGGCAGCCATCATTTTTCTTACCAAACCTTGTTTTTTCAAGATCCTTTGCATTCCCAAAGCCAAAATGACGGTTATCGAAACCGGAAGTCCTTCTGGGATTGCTGCCACTGCCACCGCTACCGAAGTTAAAAACATTTGGAGTTTATCAATTCCAAAAAGAATTCCTAAAATAAAAATTGAAAATGAAATTGAAGCGATCAAAACGGCTAAAAAACGGCTAAAATTTGCTATTTTCTTTTGGTAAGGAGTCTTTTCTTCTTCGACTGCTAAAAGCATTTTGGCAATTTTTCCAATTTCGCTCGATATCCCAGTTTCAGTGCAGATTGCTTTTCCAAAGCCATCTTCTACAATCGATCCCATGTAAACTATGTTATCCCTGTCAGCCAAAGGTGTTTCTTTTGGTAAAACTTCTGTTTTCTTTTCAGCTGGCAACCACTCCCCTGTCAAGGCCGATTCGTTTATTTTTAAATTGTGAGCTTCTATTAACCTTCCATCGGCAGGCACTTTTTTCCCTTCTTCCAATAAAAAAATGTCCCCAGGAACTAAATCTTCTTGATCTATTTCAATTTTCTTTCCTTCTCTGATTACAGTCGCTTTTATTTTAACTACTTTTTTGAGTTCAGTTAAAATCTTTGAAGTTCTGCTTTCTTGGAAAAATCCGATTGCTGTATTTAAAAAAACAGCCCCAAAAATGACGATTGAGTCAGTAAAATCCTTTAAAAAAAGAGTGACAATTCCGGCAATAACTAAAATATAAATTAGAGGACTTTTAAATTGATCAAAAAGAATTTTTAATGAAGTTAAAGGTTTTTCTTCTGGAATTTTGTTTTTGCCAAACTTTTTTTGCCTAATTTTGACTTCTTCAAAAGAAAGCCCATTTTTAAAATTTGAGTTAAGTTCTTCAACAACTTTTTGCCAAGGGATTGAGTGCCAATCTTTTTCCATAATTAAAAATTCCTGCTTTTGCGCCGCCTACCGGACTCGAACCGGTGTTACTGGACTGAGAACCCAGTGTCCTGGCCACTAGACGAAGGCGGCTTATTTCAAATTTAGCAAAAAATTCAAATTTTGTAAATAAAAAATGCATGGATTATCAAATTTTTATCTTCATGAGAATTACATTATTTTATTTCCTCTTCACACCTTTTCCTTAATGTAAGATCAGAGATCTTTTTACAGAGATTCGGATCCTTTAAACGAGAAGCTACACGAAAATAGCAAGAATCTTTTCTTACACCTTTAATCCTTTCGCATAAACTTGCATCTTTTTTTATTGAAGCTAATTTTGTAAAACACAAGTCTTGAGTAGTCTCGTTGGTAATTATCTCACACAAATTTGGATTTTCAGTTACTTCGGCTAGTGAATCGAAACAAGCATTTCTTAGCTCCTCTTTTTCAATCTCTCTACAAATTTTCTCATCTTTTAAAATTGTAGCTATTTCAATAACACATCTATTTTTAATCAATTCTTCGCTTATTTTCTTACATGTATTTAATTCTTTATTTTCAACCGCGTAATTGGAAATGCATTCATTTCTAATTTCCTCGTCTTCAATTTTTTCGCAGGTAGATAAACCTTTTGGTTTTTGGATAAATTCAAAATAACATTCGTCTTTATCTTCCACTTTCTCACAAATAGAGGGATCTTGGAGAATAATGGTTAAATCTTTGTAACAGCTTTCTTTAATATCTGGAACTTCAATTTTTTCACAAAGAGATACTTCTCTTTTGTTTAAGGCTAAAGAATACTCGCAGATCAACTTAGGAAATAGGGGGGCGAATTCCTTTTCTTTGCCAAAACTTTCTCTAACTGGCTCTGATTCTGGAGGCAATCGAGGCAAATATTCGCAGATATTCTCAATCATTTTTTCTTTCTCAACTAACTTTTCATTCAATTTCTCAATTTCTTTTTCTAATTTTTTGCTAATCCAGAAAAAATAGATTCCAAAAATGATAGCCGCAATTAATAAAACTATCAATAAAATTATAATCTTTTTTCCCATTTTATTATTTATTTTTCCGACCTTTAAAAGCTTTTAATTCTTCAACTATTTTTGACATTTTCATTTCCTTTGAGCCATCGACCAAAATTAAATCTCCTTCCCTAATTTCTTTCTTTAATTTTTCAATTCCATCTTCGATCTTATCGAAAGAGAAAATTTTGTCTTCTTCCATTCCGTTTTCAAAAGCCCCTTTGGCAATAAACTTTGCCCTCGGACCAAACGTGAACAAAAGGTCGGCATTCTTTTTCACCCTCTCCCCTATCGTTTCATGAGCTTCGATCGTGTATTTTCCTATTCCGATAACATCGCCCAAAACAGCAATTTTTCTCTTTGGCCAGTTTAATTTTCCTAAAATTTCCAGTGCCTCGATCATTGAAAAAACAGTGGCAGATTCTGAATCGTCCAACAAAAAAGAACCATTAATTCCTTCTACCAACCTCATTTTTCCTGGCAAGGATTTATAGTTTTTAAATGCCATCGAAACTTCGACCAAATTTATTTTTAAAATTTTTGCCAAAGAAAAGACAGCCAAGGCAGTATAGATTTGTTCTTTTCCAAAAACTCTTTCTAACCAAACCGGAAGTAAGCTTCCGTTGTATTGCAATTTAAAATTCAACCCTTTGTTCATTTTTATGTCGCTCGCGATCAAATCTGCTTCCTTTGAGAAACCGAAGGTGACGGGATGGGCTCTTGTTATTTGGCTCAGTTCTCTGACAGTTTCATCATCGTGGTTTAAAATTAAATAACTAAAAACTGGTAAATTTTTAACTATTTTTAAAAAAGGCTCCACTTTTTTCTTTTCGCTGGCAAAATAAATTTCTTGTAGGGGAGGATCCTCAAAATGGGTTAAAATGAAAATTGGTAAAGAAGATTTCTCAATCAAAGAATTAAAGTCGTTTTCGCTTTTAAAGATTAAAATTTCATCTTTTTTAAAGAAAAAAGGAATTTTCTCAACTTTTTTAAATTTTAAAAATTTTCCCAAAACTGAAATTGTTGCTTCAATTAAAAGATCTTCTTCTTTTCCTTTGATAAGAATTATTTTTGGTTTGAAAAAAGAAAAAATAAATTTTTTAATCAACCTCATAATCTTGCGGAACTTGATAAAGATGTAAAGCAAACTCGGCTAACTCTTTAAAAATTGGAGCAGCAGAGTATTCAGCCGTTTTTGCGCTTGGATTGTCCAATTTTACTAAAATTAGAAATTTTGGATTAAAGGCTGGTAAAAAGCCAACGAAAGTTTGCCAAGTCTGTTCAGAATAACCCTTTTGATTCATTCCCAAAGAAGAAAAAGGAATTTGTGAAGTTCCAGTTTTTCCTCCGACGTAATATCCTGGAATTTTTGCCCTTTTTCCAAAACCATTTTCAACGACGCTAACGAGCATTGATTTTATTTTGTTCGATGTCTCTTCGGAAATTATGTTTTCTGAAAGTTCTGGTTTTTTTTCGATCGTTCCTTCTTTGGTGATTATTTTTTCTACAACGTAGGGCTTTACTAATTTCCCCCCGTTAATTAGTGCTGAGTAGGCGCTAATCAATTGCAAAGGTGTCATTTCAATTCCTTGACCGAAAGAAGCAGTAGCAAAATTTATTTCGTATCCCTTTTTCAGTTCTTTGTTTTCTGAATAAACTTCAGGAAGATCAACTCCAGTCTTTCTAAAAATTCCGAATTTTTGGATGTATTCTAAAAATAAAGAGTGAGGAATTTGTCTTTCGACGAAGACAGCTCCGGTATTGATCGATTTTTCCAAAACGTTTGTCATTGTCACTTCGCCAAAACTCCTTCCATCATAATTTTGGATTTTTATTCCCCCTATCTGAAAAAATCCTTTATCAAAAAATTTTGTTTCTGGAGTTATTTTCTTTTCGTTCAAACCTATTGCCATCGTTATCGGTTTAAAGACAGAACCCGGTTCGAAGGTTTCCAACGTAACTTTGTTTTTAAAGATTTCAAAATTTTCGTTTGCGATTTTTGAGTATTCGTTTGGGTTAAAATTTGGAAAGTTGGCCATGGCCAAAATTTTTCCAGAATAAGGATCCATAACGACTATTTGGCCGCTTTTAATTTTTAAATCGCTGCTTGCTTTTTCTAAAATTTCTTCTGCCTTGAATTGGAGCGAATAATTTATAGTCAAAATTAAATTCCCCCCTTCTCTTAAAATTTGGTCATAAAATTCTTCTATTCCGTAATTCCCTCTTGAATCTTTATCTAAAAAGCCAACTACCTGAGAAGCTAATTTTTCTTGGGGATAGTACCTTTTTATGGCTGATTCTAAAAAAATTCCTTCGATTTTTTCTTTTTTCAAATTCTCTATTTCCTCTTTTGTCAGCTCCTCTTTAATTATCTGGTACTTTTTCTCTGAATTTAATTTTTCTAAGATAAATTTTTTATCCAAATTCAAAATTTTACTTAATTTTTCGGCAGTTTCTTCTTTATCTTTTATTCTTTGATTTAGCGAATAAACGAAAAAATAGGTTTTATTTATAGCCAAGGGTTCTAAACCACTAAAAAAAATTTCTCCTCTTTCTTTTTTAAGGGGAATTTCATCAGAATTTTCGGTCACTGCCTGATAAAATTCCCCTTTTAAAATCTGAAGTGAATAAAGTCGGTAGAGGATTAAAATGGTAAAAATTAGGAAAGTAAAAAAGATAAAATTTATTCTCCAGTTTTTCATTTTTCAGCCACCGATGAACCACCCAATTTTATATATTTCACATTCTTCACTTTCTCAAAATCTTTTAAATAATCTTGCAGATTTGAAAGAGAAGTTGTTTTTGAAAATTCTATTTCTAAATTTTTATTTTCCTCTTTTAAAAATTTTATCTTCCTTTCATAATTTTTTATCGATAAAATTCCTTGAGCATAAAGAGCCATTTGAAAAATTGTAAAAAGAAAAACGAGGATTAAATAAAAAGCTACTAAAATCAAAAAGAATTTCAAAACACTCAATGAACCTTTTTTTGAAATTGGTAGAGAAATTGTTAAGTAATTCATGTTTTGATTGCTGCTCTTAGTTTTGCCGATCTAGACCTTGGATTTTTTTTAATTTCTTCAAAAGAAGGCCTGATTGGCTTTTTTGTTATGATTTTAATTAGACCTTTTTTAAAATTTTCTTTAAAAAAATTTTTTACGATCCTGTCTTCCAGAGAATGGAATGAAATGATTGCCAATCTTCCTTCGCTTTCCAAAACCTCCAAAGCCTTTGGCAATGCATTTTTCAAGTTGTCCAACTCTTTATTAACAGCGATCCTTAAAGCTTGAAAAGTTTTTGTGGCAAAATGGATTCTTTTCCTTTGATACCAAACCGGAGTTGCCCTTTCTAAAATTTTTACTAATTGATGAGTTGTTTTTATTGGTTTTGCTTTTCTCTCCTCGCAAATCATTCTTGAAATTTTTTTTGCAAACTTTTCTTGCCCATAATCTTTCAAAATTTTTTCTATTTCTCTTTCTGACCATTCGTTCAAAATTTTTTCTGCCGTCAAACTTTGATTTGGATTGAATCTCATATCCAAAGGTTCTTCTCTTAAGAAGCTGAAACCCCTTTTCGATTTTTCTAAATGCCAGCTTGAAATTCCCAGATCAAACAAAATTCCGGCCACTTTTTTAAAATTTAGTTTTTTAACGATCTTTTCTAAATTACAATAGGAATCGTTCACTAAAATCAGTCTTTCTAATTTTTCTCCTTTTAATTTTTTGTAAAGTTCTGGATCTATTTCTATTCCCAACACTTTTCCCCTCGGCCCATTTTTCTTTAAAATTTCGATGGCATGGCCTCCTTCACCGATCGTGCAATCGATATAGTTCTTATTTTTCTCTACTTTTAAACATTCGATTACTTCTTTTAATAAAACTGGTTTATGGAATATCCTTTTCATACACCTAGTTCCTTCAATCTTTCAGCAATATCCCCTACTTCTTTTTCTGTTTTTTGTTTATACTCTTTCCATTTTTCCTCATCCCAAATTTCGATTCGATTATAAACACCAGCGATTACAACTTTCTTTTTTAAAGAAGCGTATTCTTTTAAATAATCGGGAATCAAAATCCTTCCCAAATTATCAATCTTTACCTCCATCGCTCCAGTAAGCATCAACCTAGCAAAGCCACGGGCATCAGCCTGAGAAAGAGGAAGCTGGCTTAGTTTTTTTGCCAAAATCCCCCATTCTTTTGCTGGATAAAGAAAAAGGCATTGGTCCAATCCTCGAGTAATTACTGCCTTTTTTCCTAACAGCTTTCTGAATTTTTGAGGAATGGCCAATCTTTTTTTCTCGTCTATTGAATATTGATATTCACCGATAAACATTTTCCACAAAAAATTTATTTTATCCCACAGTTTTCCACAATTTCCCACCTATTCTCACTTTAATACTTCCATCGCCACTAGTCAAAAATTACTTTTCCACAATTTTTGCACAATTAAAAAAACACCAGAGATATTCTGGTGAAATTGTTTATATTTTAAATATCTCTTACCAGCAATCCAAAGTTTTTGGCGCCTCTTCTATTTCTCGAATTCCTTTGTTAGAAACGGCAAAAAATTTTCCATTTTCCAAACAGGCGAAAGCACAGAATTTTTGAGGATTTTTAAAGTTTGGAATCCATTGATAGTCAGGACAAGGACCTTGCCCCGGATCTTTTGGTCTTTGACAATTTTCAAAAATGCATTCTTCCTTTTCATCGATTTTTATTTTGATTTCGCTTGGCATCGTTTTTGAAACAGGATAATTTTTGTAAAGGTTATAATAAGCATCTAGTCCTTCCTTTATTTTTTCCATATCTTTTTTTCTTTGCTCATCCCTCTTTTGACTTTGAATCCAGCTCATCATTGGCCTAAAAATTTCTTCAAAAATTTCTTTAATCGTTGAAAATTCTGCTGGATAAATTAGATCGAATTTTTTATTGAAATCGGAAAAATTGATATTTAATTTTAAAATCAAACTCCCTCCGCCATCGAATTCAGCCAGGTCTATTTCCTTTTTTAAATTGATTTTGTAAATCAAAAGTTCTTTCTTTTCAATAAAAATTTCGAATTCAGTCTCTCCAATTTTTTCCAAAGTTTGATCGATTTTCTCTGTTAAATCGGCAACGATTCTTTCTTTATCTTGCGGAGGAGGTTGAAAGTTCTCTGGTAAAAGATTGAAGATCGCCCAAGAATAAATTTTCATTAAATCGGGTAAAATTTTTTTAATTTCTTTTCTGTTCAGAATTAGAACATAGTGATAGAATTTTTTTCCGTTTATCTTTTCATCTGGTAACTCTTTTTTAACGAGATAAAATTCTTTTCCGGCCAACAAATCTTTTAATTTTTTTTCTGTTTCTTCTTGAACAAATTTTGACCTCTCAAAATTTTCAACCAAGCCTTCGATTCCAATTTCTTCTTGAAGAGTTTCTAACAATTCTCTCGTTGTTTCTAAATCAAGCTTTATCCAGCGATCTTTTATTTCATTAGGCAAAAAGCCAACTCTTGTTAAAAAATCTAAAAGAGGAAATTTTTCAAATTTAATGAAATTATCTTTTCCAATCAAGATGTCTTGACCACTCAAAGAATATTCTTCTTTACCTTCTGCGAAGTTTATATTAAAATCAGTTTTTATTTTTTGGTTTTTAATTTCCCTCCTATCTTTGTCAATTAAAAATTTCGCGTCCAATCTTTTCTCCCCTTCGTTTTTCATTATAATTTCAATTTCAAGATCCGAATGAAATGAATTTAGTTGGCTGAAATTTTCTCTTGCCTTTTTGATTATTTTGTCTGGATTGGCTCTGAAAGGATTCCAAAGAGGATCAAAAATTTTAAAATAGAGCAGGGCGAAAATTAGAATCAAAGTTATCAATCCGATTGAAAATAAAATTTTTAAAATTTTCATTTTGGTTTACAACTTATTGGATCGATTGGAGCAGTCAAAATTGAAATTTCCTCTAAAAGCTTTGGTGAATCTCCTGTATAGTAAAATTTTAATTTTAAAGTTATCCAAGATTCAACCCCTCCCCATTCGCCATAAGTTGATATCCAGCTAGTGATGAGGTTGATTCCTGGTTTGAAGAGCTCTGGATCTAAATTGAAATTTTTGCTTTGAGTCGAATCTGGACCCAAAGTCAAATAATAATTTGCTTTGCAATCGGTTGGAATCTCTTTCCCTATGGCAATCCCAACGCTCCTGGCATAAGTTGGGTCGCGGTTGAAAGCTTCGAGATAGGCCTCAACTTTTGAAATCTTTGTGTTTTGAGGAATGAAGATTTTTACAATCGGCAATCTGGCATTTTGGCCTGCTGTTCCTCGGTAAGCGATTTCTTTTGAAAAAATAGTGTACTCAATTTGCTTTGATTCAACTTCTTCATAAGATTGAAGATAGAATGTCTTTTCTTCTATCCATTCTCTGATATTTTCCCAGAATTCTTCGGTTTCTTCCTTTTCTTTTTCTGAAAGTTCAACAATTTTTAACTCACCTTTTGAAACTAAAAGATCTTTTTGAAGAGAAAAAGTGAAAGAACTGGCTGAATTCAATACTTTGAGATAAGGAAAAATTCCTTTTTCCAAGAACTCAAAAGCAATAGGAACAATTTTTTCGGGAGGAGGCATTTTTTCGGTTTGGAAACTATAAAGGAAATTAATGAAAAATTTAGCAGCGTATTTTATCGGACCGGAAAATCCATAGGGATAGATAAAGGAAATTTCAGTTAAATTTTCGGGCATTTTTTTGAATTTTTCACTAAAAAGGCTTGAATTTCTTAATTTTTTCGTATTTTTTAAGCTCTTTAAAATCTCAATTAAGCTATTTTTTTCGAACGTGAGAATTAATTTATTTTCCTTAGTTGAGAAAAAAAGGCCTAAGTCATCGAAAAGGGAAAGAGAATAAATTTCAAACCCTTCGACGATCTCTTTTGAAAAACCAACCTTTTCTGGAAAAGCAATTTCTTCTGGCGGAGCTGTTCCTAAAACTTTTGGGCAAAGGAAAGTTAAGCCAGTACAATAACCTGTTTTGCCAGGATAAATATAAGTAGATATTGCATTCCCAGTGCTGTCAAAACAATAATATTGATTCGAAGTGGCGAGTTTTGTATAGGCGCAATATTTATCTCTTGTTTGATGAATGATCGGTTCTGAACCAACATCTTTTTTGATCTCTTGGCAAACTGAGCTTAAATCACCAAAATCAGATTTATATTCGCATTTGAAATTTCTATAACTTCCTTCTGAGTCATAAATCATTTCTGCCATCGCCATTAATTGGCGCATCTCAGAAATAATTTTGGCATCCCTGGCTTTAGTTCTTGTTTTTTCCAAACCGAAAAGGTCGATCGTTTCTTTTGGTTTTGGCAATCTAATTTTTAAAAGATTATTCTTTGCTTTCTCTTCGTCTTCGATTTCGAAAACAAAACTAACTATCGGTTTTTCATTTTCGTTTTTAGCAGCAATGAAAAAGGCAAAATTTCTTTCAAACAAAGAAAAGAGGTCTTTCAAATTGATTCCGATTTCTTCTTCAATTTCCTTTAGCATTTTTTCAAACTCTTCTTTTTCACCAGCCCTTTTTGCTAGCCCTTTTTCCAATTGATTGAAAAGATTTTTTAAATTTCTTGCTTCTTGATAGTAAACGATTTCCTTTTCACCAATTTTTTCTGGCAAAAAATTGGATAAAGAATTTTCGATTGAAAAAGTTGAAATCTGTGGTTTTTCCTTTCTTAAATCTAAATAATAACTTTCTGATTTTATTCCTTCTTTATCGGCTATGATTGCTCCTGCTAAAATTACTTTCTCTGCTTTTTCTTCCTCCTTTTTCAAAAATGGCAAATTGAAGATCGATTTTAAAGAGGCTAAAAAAGGAGGAATTTTCTTTTCCGCTATTTCCTCAACACCAGTTGTTTTTAATATTTTTTCCAATTCTAACTGACTGTAAAAAGAAAATAGATAATCTTTCGGTAAGTATTTTTCAATTTTTTTGTATTCTGAGTTTTCGCTCAAGCTTTTACTTTTTCCTTTTTTGAAAAGATTAACCAATTTTTTATCTTCAGCAACATCGATTATTCTTTTAAGATCCTCCGAACTGAAGGAAATGAAAAATTGATCATTAAAGACTGTGAGAGCTGTTTCGAATTCTTTTGTCAAAAAATAACCTGAATAATATTTTGGCTTAGCTTTGATTATAGTTCTTCCTTTGTAACTTTCTTTTTTAATTTCCCAATTTTCCTTTTCTTTTTCAAAATCCTTTGTGATCTTTTCTACCTTTTTTAAATCTGGGTTTGGAAAAATCAAAACCAAAGGAGGTTTTTCTGTTTTTTCATCAACAGGTCCAACCGCAGCCAAAATTATTTCCTTTGAAATTGAAAAATCAAAATTTTTAAGAATAGGAATTTCACTTTTAATGAATAAAAATGTCTGGTCAATTTTTTCTGAAATAGTTTGATAATTTGGGAACCTATTTAATAACTCTTTAAAATTTTTTACTTGGGGCTCTTTTGGATTTGTTTTGAATCTAAAATAAAAACTGCTTTGGTAAGGTAAAAAATTTATTGGATTTTCTTTTAATTTCTTTTCTTGCCAATAGAAAGAAAAAATTCCAATTCCGATTAAAATAAAAATGAGAAAAATTGCTACCAAAAAAATTTTTAGAGGAAATTTCTTTGGTTTTTGAGACAGAAAAACTGGGTTTTCAGCCATTTAAGTTATAATTTTTATTGAAAAATCTTCTGGATCGACTTCGATCTTATCTCCCTTTTTTATTTTACCAGACAAAAGAGCAAATGCCAAAGGGTTACCGACTTTATCTTGGACAACTCTTTCCATTTGCCTTGCTCCAAACTCAGGTGTAAAAGAAAGCTGAACTATTTTCTCTTTTAATCGGTCAGTGATTATGAATTCAATTTCCTTTTCTGAAAGAAGCTTTTTTAACTTTTTTAATAAAAGTTCGGCAATGTTCAATAGGTCATCTTTTGATAAGGGTTTAAAAACGATAACGCCATCGAACCTGTTAATTAATTCTGGCCTAAAAATTCCCTTTTTAAATATGAAATCTAAAAGTTTTTCTTTTACTCTTTGCCATTCAATTTTTTCTTTGAGAGCCTCCAGAATAATTTGATAACCAGCGTTGGAAGTGGCAATAATTATTGTATTAGTAAAATCTATTTTTCTTCCCAAGCCGTCCGTTATCCAACCTTCGTCAAAAACTTGTAAAAATAAATTCAAGATATTTGGATGGGCTTTTTCAAATTCATCCAATAAAACCAAAGTGAAAGGATTTTCCTTAACTCTCGTTGTCAAAAGGCCTTCCATTTCGACAGAGCCAATCAGCCTTGGAATGTCAGAAAGATTTTGGAATTCAGACATGTCTAACCTTATCATTCTTTTTTCTGAACCGAAATAAAATTCAGCAAGCGCTTTTGCCGTTTCAGTTTTTCCGACTCCAGTCGGTCCCAAAAACAAAAAAGATCCCATCGGTCCTTTCCTGATTGCCACGCCGCTCCTCGCTCTTCTTAAGGCAGCAGAAATTTCTTTGATTGCTTCTTCTTGGTCGATGATCCTTTTGTGGATTAAGTTTTCTAAATTCAGCAAAACTTCTCTTTCTTTTATTTCTATTTCTCCCAAAGGAATGTCGGTTATTTCTGAAACTACTTTTGTCACATACTCTGGTAAAACTACCGGATATTTTCCGTACCTAAGAGTGTAAACCATAACTCCCTCTAAAAGATCGATTGCTTTTTTTGGAAAGGGAAAATCGGTGATGTACCTGGAAGAATATTTGACAATGCTTTTTATAGTTTGATAGGGTATGATTTTTTTGTATTTATTTTCCATCTGAAGAGCTCTGTCTCCTAAAATTAAGATTGTTTCTTCTTCTGATAATTCTTTTACTTCAACCTTTTCCATCAAATTCAAAATCGCTGGATTCTTTTCAACGAACAAATGCAGACCATAATACGATGTGATGCCGATCAACCTAAAAGTTTTTAGCGGCAAATATCTAGCCAAAATTCCTGAAATATCGACCACTCCCAAAGCCCCCTTTGGCTGGGTGACAAAGTTGTAAAATTCATCTATCACTAAAATTACGTTACCGGCCAACGCTGCTTCGTTGAAAATTCTTTCTAAAATTGCCGCGACTTCTTCGGCTGATTGAGAGGATGCCAAAACAGAAACGACATCCAATTCCACAATTCTTTTATAATTTATTTCTGGCAAACTTTGGCCAAATAAAACCTTCTTTGCTAAGGCATGAATTAATGATTTTCTTCCAGAACCAGGTTCGCCGACTAAAAGGGCATTGTGCAATTCTTCCCTGGCTAAAACTCTTTCTAAATGTTCTAAGGCTTGTTTATGACCGATGATTTCTTCAAACCCCCTCCTTTTTATGACTTCCGTCCAATCGGTTGAATACTGATCCAAGGTGATGGTATAACCTGCTGCCCAATTTTTTCCAATCGAACCAAGTTTAATTAAATTTTCCCATTCCCAAAACTTTTTCCTTTTTTCAATCCTTTCTTTGAGCGCTTCTTGCCAATGGACTAAATTTCCAACATCCTCTGGTTTCAAATCGACGTCCATTAAATGTTTTTTAAAAATTTGGTCGATTTTAGATTGAGCAACCAAAATATCATTGATCTCAACAACCTTCTTTTCCTTTTTTTGTGCAATCTTTATTGCTTCAAAAATTACTTTTTTTGAATCTTTTGAAAAAATTTCTTGAAATTCCTCTCCTTTTAAGCTAAAAATAAAATCTTTCAATTCTTTTTTCATTTCCTCCAAATTCAAAAGAGCTCTCGAAAATATAAAATCCAAATTCTCACCTTCTTTCAAGCAAAAATAAAGTATGGCTGAAGAGTTTATTTCATTGAGTTTTCTCTTTTTAGAGAACTCAATGGCCTGGTTGATTGCTTTTATGGCTTCGAAACTAAAAAAATTGGCTAAATTATAATTTTCTGGATGGGAAATTAAATCCTCCAATGAAAATCCTTTCGGGATGATTGGATTTTTTAATTTTAGTTCAAAGAACTTTTCAAGATAGATCGAAATAGAAGATAATACAAAAAAGATTAGAGAAAAACCAAAATTTAAAAAATGAAAAATGAAAAATAGAAAAGAGAAAAAGAACAAAATTAAAAAAATCCTTTTTAAAAATTTTATCGTTTCAAAAATTGGCGACCATTTTAAAGCTTCGAATGTCTTCGTTTCTTTTAGATTAAAATTAAAGGAATTTGAGTCCATAAAAGATTGCGATTAAAGAAATTATCGGTAAAAAGAACCAACCTAAAAACAAAATCAAACCTAAAAAGAAAATTATTATTTCTGTAATCATTCCAAAGATAATTAGCCAAGACCTCAAAAAGGCACCGAGCGCTCTGGAAATTAAATTTGAAACCAATGCCTCAGCCCATCTTGCCAAATCGAAACCCCGACCGTACGACCATTTATATCCGTGCCAATATGAAAAATACGTTTTCAAAAGCAAAGGGACTGAGAAAAACTCTAAATTAAATTTTAAAAAGTTTTTCCAAGCTCTGAGGATATTTTTTGGAACGTCGAAAAATTGCCAAAAAATTAACTGAGAAAGTATGTTCTGTTTTAAAGCAGATTCAATATCCATCTTTATATTATATCACATTTGTCCAAATCCGATGATCCTCTCTGGTTCTTTTGCCACCTCAACTTTTCCAAATTTCTCTTCGTACTTTTTTAAATTATCCTCCAGTGCCATTATTATTCTTTTTAAATGAGAGGGGCTAACGATTATCCTTGAAACTAAGACTCCTTGAGGTGGAAAAAGATTAAAAAAATCGAGGCAAAATTCCTCTTTCGTATGGGAAACTTGCATCAAATTAGAATAAAGGCCTTTCAAGTCTTCCTCCCTAACTTTAATTTGAATCTCCTTTTTTTCCATAAAATTAAAATTTTTACCCTCGACCTTATTTAATTATATCATTTGAGCTAAAGCTGGCCAACAATAAAAATTATTTTGGATTTAAAAACTCTTCCACCGATAACCAGGGGGCAATTCTTTTTACCTTTTCTAAAATTTTTTTCTTCTCTTGTTCAGTTTTTGCCAATTTATATTTTTCTCTCAATTTTCTCAATTTTTCCCTCCTTTTTCTTCTCTTTTGAAAAACTTTGACATGAGTTCTTTTTGTCATAACTTTCTTTTTGGACAAATTATCACCCCTATTGTTAAAAATAATAATCCAAAGAAATAGAAAATGTCAATGAGGTTGAAAACAAAATTTCCAATTCCAAGCCAATCGGTAGAGCCGCTAAAATCTCTTATCCTTGCCAAAATTGCTCCAAAAAAAATTCCAAAGCCAAGGTCGAAAAATTTGTTGCTCCGCCAATGCGTTTTGAAGCGCAAAAATAATAAAACTCTGATTAAAAATAAAACGGCAAGGAAAGAAAAAATTTTTGAAACCGAATGGTACAAATTCGTTAAATAAAACCCAGAGAAAATTTGGTAATGAAAATTTTTGGGTATAAAAAATTTGACAAAAAAATCTGAAATCAAAAATAACAAAAAGCAGATTATTCCGATCGAAAATATTTTCGATCTCAAAAAATTTTTTAAAAAAAATCTTAAATATTTCAACTCTTCTTTACTCGGCCAAAAAATTCTTCCCAAGCTGTCTGGCCGAGAAAATAAAATTTTATAGAAAAAATTTTTCATAAATTTTGTTTTCAAAAAAGACAATTAATGCTGAAAAGAAAATTCCAGCCGCCACATCCTTCAAAAAATGGTAGCCAGTGTAAATTACTGAAAAACCAACCAAAAAGGCCAAAAACAAAAGAAAAATTCCTATTTTTTTCTTTTTTAAAAAAATTGGGATGGCAAAACCGAATGCCAACATCGTCGTTGTCGAAGGAAAAGAAAATGGGCTTGGATGCCAGGGACCCAATGTCCTGGCTGGCAAAATATTAAAAGGCCTTGGAAAGCGGAGGATGTATTTGATTATATTTCCCAAAAGATAGCAAAAAGGGCCTGAAAACAATGAAAAAATTCCCAAATTTCTTTCTTTTTTAAAAATCATTGAAAATGGAATAATTGGCAAAAGGAAAAAAAGAGGAGTGAAAATTTTCAGCACGATAAAGTCTAAAATTGGGTTGGAAATTTTTTTATTGAAGAATAAAAAAATTTTTTCATCGCCAATTAAAGTTGAAAAAATGAAAATCAAAACCGAAATCAAAATTAAAATTAAAAAATTTTTTTGTTCTTCCATCTCTTTATTTTATCATCAAAATTGAACTTTTTTTAATCCCTTTAATAAAAAAATGCCGGGAAACCGGCTTTAATTTTAGGCTTTAGGAACTGAAATTAAGCTTTTTAGCTGAGGATAAATTATTTTCAAAATGGCAATGGAAATAATGGAATCAGCAATGTGATGGATTGCTCCTCCAACAATGTTTATTAAAGCTCCTTGCCAAGGTATGCCAAATGGCAAAACAACAAATCCTTCAGGTATGGCATGGAAGGGAAGGGCTATAATGAACAAAACCTTTGAAAAAGAAATTCCTTTCTTTAAAGCAAAAGCACCGATTACTCCCCAGAGAATATGGGTTGCAGCCCGAGCGCCAACAACCGGTCCTAAAGTTACAAAAAATCCGATAGTAGAACCAAGGCCGACAAAGCCAGCAATTAGCGGTCCCAAGACCATTGAAAGCATCACTGGTACATGCGAGGCCAAAGTAGCCGAATATCCAACAGTTGGAATTGTGAATTGGAATATTCCTCTAAAACCTAAAGGTATGGCCAAAGATAAAGCAATGAACAACGCTCCTAAAACTATTTGGACGCTGCTTAAATTTATCAACTTTTTTGTCAATGTACCACCTCTTTTTGAAGCCTAGCACTTAATCTTAAGAAAATCAACATTTCCTTTCTATCAAGTTTTTTACTCTTTTTGTTGCTTCTTTTTTGATTTTTTCTTCGCCTTCGATTTTTCCATCCTTAATTAAAATTTTCCCATTGCAAATAACATCCGAAATGCAATTTTTTGCATCAGAATAAACTAAATTCGAAATTAAATCATAATTTGGAAACATTTCAATTTTGTTTAAATCGATTAAAACTAAATCTGCCAATTTTCCAACTTTTATTTCTCCTGCATTAATTCTTAAAGCCTTTGCCCCGTTTTTTGTTGCCATTTGAAAAATTTCTTTTGCTGAAATTGCAGTTGGATCTTTATTTTCGATCTTTTGCAAAATTGCTCCGATTTTCATTTCAGAAAACAAATTCAAAGAATTATTTGACGCGGGACCATCGGTTCCTAAACAAACGTTTATTTTTCTTTTTTTAATTTTTTCCCAGGGAAAGACTCCGGATGCCAATTTCATATTTGAGGTTGGATTATAAACCAAATTGCAGCCTCTCTTCTCTAAAATTTCAATTTCTTTATCAGACAACCAAACGCAATGAGCAAAAACGCAATTTTTATTTAAAAATCCAATTTTCTCTAAAAATTCAACAGGTCTCATTTTGTATTTCCTCTGGCATTCTTTAACCTCGTTTTCAGTTTCAGATAAATGCATGTGGATTAAAAGTTTATGGTTTTTTGCAAAATTTTTTGCCCAGATTAAATTTTCTTTTGAAACAGTGTAGATTGCATGGGGAGCGATTGTTAATGTGATAGGTGCTAGGTGTTTAGGTTCTAGTTTCTTATACAATTTTTCAATGTGCTCTTTGCTCCCCATTGGTAAAAAATCCAATAAAACTAATCCAATGTTTGCCCTAATTCCCATTTCCTTTGCTGCTTGAATTTGTGCTTCCTCAAACCAATACATTTCATTAAAAGTTGTCGTTCCAGATTTTATCATTTCCAAAATTGCCAATTTTGTTCCCCAATAGACATCATCTTCTGTTAACTTTGATTCCCTTGGCCAAATTTCTTTTTCTAACCAATCCTTTAATGGTAAATCCTCCGCCAATCCCCTAAACAAAATCATCGAAGAGTGGGTGTGACAATTTATTAATCCTGGAATTACTGCCCTTTCTCCTTTTCCATCGATTTTTTCATCCGCCTTTAAATTCAAATTTTTTCCAATTTTTTTTATCTTATTTCCTTCAATAAAAATATCTTTCTTTTTTCTATCCAAAATAACATTTTTAATCAAAATTCTCATATTTTAAAATTTCTTCAATTACCTTTTCAAAAATTTTGCTTGCTCTTTTTTGATTTTCTTCAATTTCTTTTTGATTCAGTGGCTTTTTGATTATTCCATGGGCAAAGTTGTCAACAGAACAAAGTGAAGCATATTCCAAATTTAATTCCTTTGCTAATGTTGCTTCCCTTGCCATTGTCATTCCAACTACATCGGCAAATTTTTTTATCAAATTTATTTCTGCTTTTGTTTCTAACCTTGGCCCTTTTGTATTAAAGTAAATTCCTCTTGGCCAAAATTTCAATTTTAATTTTTTTGCAATTTTAATTAAAACCTTTCTCAATTTTTCTGAAATTTCCGGAGTTGTAAAGTTTGCTTCTTTATCAAAAAAAGTTGGCGGGTCAAAATCTATAAAATCATCGGGAATTAAAAAATCGCCTGGTTTTATTTTTCTTTTTAATGAGCCGACTGAATTGAAAGAAAAAATAAATTTTACCTTTAATTTTTTAAAAGCAAGAATGTTTGCTTTGTGATTTATTTTATGAGGCGGAATTTTTCCTTCTTTTCCGTGCCTGCAAATCAAAATTAAATTTTTAAATGAGACAAAATTAACTTTTCCATACTGAGTCAAAATTTTCTTTTCCCTTCCTTCTTTCCAAAATCTTGTTTCGATTAAACTTTTTCCTCCAATTATGCCAATTTTTTCCATTTTTTCATTTTATCATAAAAAAAATGGTCGCTCAGGCGACCGCTAAAATTTCTCCCAATCTTTTCGTTCCTTCTTCAATTTCCTGGCAAGTGGGAAGGCTGAAATTCAACCTCATATGGTTTTTATCTTCTCGATAGGGATAAAATGCGCTTCCTGGAACATAGGCAATCTTTTTCTCTTTTGCTTTCTCAAAAAGCTTATCAGTGTCAGCATTTGTTTTTACCCAGACGAACAATCCTCCTTCTGGCTTCGTCCATTCTGCTTTTTGAGAACAATATCTTTCAAGCCCCGAAAGCATTGCATCCCTTTTCTTCTTATATTCTCTCTTTACTACCTCAAGATATTCTTTCATTAACCCTCTTTTTATGAATTCATTTGCCAAATATTGAGTTAAATTTGGAGAACAAAGGTCAGAAGATTGCTTTGCCAAAACTGCCTTTCTTATCACTTCTTTATCTCCTACCACCCAGCCCAGCCTAAATCCACCAGAAATAATTTTTGAAAAAGTTCCCAGTTTAATGACATTTTTCGCTCCATCCATCGAAAGCAAAGATGGCAAATCTTCTCCTTCAAACCTGATTTTGCTGTAAGGGTCATCTTCGATCACCGGAATTTGATATTCCTCAGCCAACTCAATCACTTCTTTTCTTCTCTCTAAAGACAAGGTGACGCCAGCTGGATTGTGAAAAGTTGGGACCAAATAGATAAACTTTGCCTCTTTGTTTTCTTTTAATTTTTCCCTCAAAATCTCAGTTTTTATTCCCTTTTCATCAAGAGGGACAGAGACGAAATTTGCTTCAAAAAAGCTGAATGCTTGCAGCGCTCCTAAATAAGAAGGGGCTTCAACTATTACTTTTTCTCCTTTGTTAATGAAAATTTTTGCCAAGAGCTCGAGACCTTGCTGAGATCCAGTGGTAATGATTATATTATCGATTTCTAAACCCTTGACTCCGCTTTCTTTTTCCATCTGTAAGATTGTTTCTCTGAGAGGCAAAATTCCCTCAGTCGGTCCGTATTGGAGTGCGTCTTTACCTAGATTTAAAATTACATCCTCAGCAATCTCAGCCATTTTTTCTTTCGGAATCAATTTTGGATCTGGATAACCGCCGGCAAACGAAATCCAACCTTCTGCTCCGCTTACCTTTAATAATTCCCTGATTTCTGATGCCTTTGCCTTTTTTGCTCTTTCAGAAAATTTCCAATTCAATTTTAAACACCTCTTTTATTATAAACTAAGAAATTATCCTTTTCAAGCTATATTTTTTTGCCAATTCTATCGCTTCTTCGTATTCTTTTTTCGTAATTCTCCTTGAAAGCTCTGGAAATTCAAAGGCTTTGTAGCAAGGATAATATTGATCCATGATGTTGATTGCCATATTTTTTGAAACTTCGGCCAAAAACTGAAAAATTTTTTCAGAGCCAGCCAAATTGTTTGGCAAAACAAGATGCCTGACTAAGACTCCTCTTTTTGCAATTCCCCTTTCATCGATTATTAAATCTCCAACTTGCCTGTGCATTTCCTTTATTGCCTCTTTCATTATTTCAAAATAGTTTGGAACTCCTGAATATTTTTGGGCAATTTTTGAATCTCCGTATCTTGCGTCAGGCAAATATATCTCAAAAATTCCATCTAAGATTTTTAAAACTTCAACTGAATCATAAGAGCTCGTGTTATAAACTAAGGGAATTTTTAACCCTTTTTTTATCGCAATCTTTAAAGATTTTAAAATCTGGGGAACTTGGGGAGTTGGGGTGACAAAGTTTATATTGTGGCAACCAATCTCTTGAAGCTTTATCATCATCTCAGCCAAATTCTCAAAAGAAACTTCTTCTCCAATTCTCAATTGAGAAATTTCAAAATTTTGGCAATAAACGCAGGCTAAATTGCAAGAAGTTAAAAATATCGTTCCAGAGCCTCCAAATCCAACTAAGCAAGATTCTTCTCCAAAATGGGGATGAAAAGCTGAAACCTTTGGCAAAAATCCCAACTGGCAATAACCTTTTTGGCCTTTTAATCTATTGACATGACATTTCCTCGGACAAATTTCGCAATTCTCCAAAATCTTAAATAATTTCTCAATCCTTTTTTCCAACTCTTTTTCCGAAAAATTTAAATAAGATGGGTATTTCATTTTGGCAAGATTATTTGGCCTTCTTTTTTTTGGCCGATGGCTAAATATTTTTTCTTCAAATATAAATAGCCAGTGAAAGCGCAAGTTATTGCATCCAATTCATCAGCATTTAATTTTTCTTTTAAAATTTTTATTCCTAATTTTTCCAATCCCCTTTTCAATTTTTTTAATCCTTTCTGTTTTCTTGGAATTTTCAAAATGTCTTGGCTTGCCCCAGGATAAACCTCAATCACTTTGTATTTTTTCTCTAAAATCTTTCTCAGTTTTATCCCCCTTTTTGTTAATTTTCTCATCGGCCCTAAAGTTATTGGAAAAAATTTGATGCCAAATTTCCATAATTCTTTATCGCATTTTCTAAAATGGATTTTTGATTTTCTCAAGCTTTTTCTGCCCAAAGGCAAACTCAAAGGTGCATCTATGGCAATCAAATCTGGCTTTTCTTTTTCGATCAAATTCAAAATCTCTTTATCTTTGAATAAAGTAAGGCATTTTGCATTCAATTTTTCATCCATCAAACAAATTCCAGTTTTTCTTCTTTCACTTCCAGCCAAATCTATTCCTAATACTTTCATTTTTCAAAAATGTTTGTGATTAAATAGCGATACTTTAACCTTGGCCTTTCTTTCCAGGCAAAATAAAATTTTTTTCGCCAATTCTTTTTCCAAAGAGAAAGTTTTGGCAAAAATAAAAAACCATCTTTGTAGCCAATGTACCTTGTCTGAAAATTTGAATGGAAAAAAGCAATTATTGCGGCTAAAAAAGCAGATTTTTGATTTTTCGTTTTACAGGGAAGCTTATTTTTCTCAAGAAAAAAGAGATTTTTAAAATCTAAAAATTCGCCGACAATCCTCGAGGAAGTTTCAATCAAATTAATATCTAAAACAAAATTTTCCCTTTCCAATTTTTTTCTAATTTTTTGAGAAAAATCGCAAACTTTTTGGATTAATGCCGGCGGAACTGGATTTATTTTCGATTCTCTGAAGGTTTTCCTTGAGAAAAACTTTTCAAAAAGTCGCATTTTCCCTTTCCCCTTCCCTTTAGTTAAAGGAGAATCGATGGCAATGACTTTCGCTTCTTTTAAATAAGGTTTCAATTTTTTTATTAAATCCTTTCCAAAAATATCTTTGCAATTTTGACACCATTTTTTTAAAGGAAAAGCTTTTCCATTCTTTCTTTCTAAAATACAGATGGCTGAAGTTTTTTTATTTTCGATTCCCAAATCTATTCCGATAAAAAGATTTTTTTCTTCTTTCATTTTATTTCTTCGATCGCTTCTTTTTTCGAAACCCTTTCTGGCGGCGAAGGTTTTTCAGCTGGAAAACCAACTGGAATTATAGCAATCGGCCTCAAATTCTTTGGCAAATTCAAAATCTTCGAAACCTCCTTTTCATCAAAAGCCCCAACCCAACAAGTTCCCAATCCTCTTTCAGCAGCCAAGAGCATCAAGTTTTCTATCGAAGCTGAAACATCGCAGATTGTATAAAGATTTTTCCCTCTCTCTCCATACCAAGAAATTTTTTCAAGATCGCAACAGCCAACAATCACCAAAGGGGCTTTGGCAATGAAATCTTGATTCAAAGCAGCGACTGCCAATTTCCTTTTTATCTCTTCATTAAAAACAAAATAAAACTTTCTCGATTGCAAATTCCCTGCCGAAGGTGCCCAGATTATAGCCTCTTTTAATTCTTCCAAAATTTCTTTTGGTATTTCTCTTTTCTCAAAAGCCCTAATACTTCTTCTGTTTTTGATAACCTCTATTATTCCCATTTTAGCTCACACTGCCGGGAGGTGTGGCAATTAGATGAATAAATGTAAATTCCCTAAATTGACCTTTTTTAGCCCTGCCTCTTTTGCAATTTTAAAACATTCTTTTGCCTCTTTGAAAGTGTAAAGAGGCAGGTCTTTCATCAAATAATGGGGATAAAAGCCCAAAAGAGAATAAGGGATCTCAGGGTTCAATTTCGAAATGAAATTGGCAATATCAAAAACTTCTTTTTTATCGATGTAGCCTGGAACTAAAAGGGTTGAGGCAACTAAAAAAATTCCTTTTGCTTTTGGCAAATATTCTTTTGCCAAGATCTCAAAATTTTTTAATGTCTGCCTGTTCGAAACACCAGTCAAAGCCAAATTCAAATTTTCATTGAATGCCTTCAGATCAAATTTTATTATCCCCTTTGATTTTAAAGAAATTTCAGCCATCTTCCTCAACAAATTTTCATTCATTCCTCCGTTCGTCTCCCAGCAAACTCTTAATCCCTTTTTTGCCATTTCCTTCGCTAACTTTAATGCATGGGGAAGCTGAGGTGTTGGATCTCCGCCAAAAAAGCAAACGCAAAAAGTTTCTTTATCGATTATTTTAACTATCTCCTCTACTTTAAATTTTGGCTCTAAATTTTTTGTTAAAAACCTAAAATGCCAGTTTTGGCAAAATAAACAATCGAAAGTACAAGCTCCGTAAAAGATTGCCAAATTTTTCTTTCCAAATTTTTTCGAACCTTCGCAGACGAAAGAGGCAACGCAATTCGTCGGCAAAGGATCGAAATACCATCTCAAGATTGCTTCGTTTGTCCCAGCTAAAATTTTCAATTTTCCCTTTTCATTTTTTCTTAGGCCGCAAAAGGAAATTTCATTATCTCCCATTTGGCATCGATTTTGACAAAGGTTGCAAACTATTTTTCCTTCTTTTGGCGGAGGGTAAGGCAAATCAAACTTTTCTTTTGAGATTTTGTGAGCATTGAAAATGAATTTTTTTGTCTTTTCGGGAAAATTTCTAATGCAATCTAAACAACATTTTAAAATCTGAGAGACAATTTTTTCTTTTTGACAAATTTGGCATTTCATTTCATTATCAGATTTTTTATCCAAGAAATTCCAAAAAAGCCAGAAAATGCTATTGCCAAATGCAAAATTGTTTTTCCAATAAAACTGGCTAAAAAGAATTTTTTGAAGTCGTATTTTAAAAAGCCAGCTGAAATTCCCAGGATATCCCCGCCAAAAAATGGAAGGGAAGCTAAAAACAAAACAGCAAAAAAAGTTCTCCTCTTTTTTAAAATGTTTGTAATTTTTTCCAATCTTTCAATTTGCTCTTTTTTCAAAATCAATTTCCTTCCGCCAAAGCCCAAAACATAACCCGTCATTTCGCCAAAAGCTGATCCTAAGCCAGCCGAAATTGCCAAAAGCCAAGGGTTTAAAAAACCGGCGGCTGAAAAAACAAAAATCGCTGTTGGTAAGGGAAAGAGAATTGTTGAATAGCCAATCAGTGTAATTAAAAATATTCCGAGGTAGCCAAAAGAAGTTAAGTTTTTAAAAATTTCTTGGAGCATTAAGAAAATATTTTCGTATCTTTGAAAGGTTTAATCAAAATTGCGCCAGCCAAAAATCCGCCGATGTGAGCAGTGTAGGCAACGGCTGAATAAGATATGGTCGATAAATATAAAATCTGGTATAAAATCCAAACGCCGATAAAAAAGAAGGCAGGAACATAAAAGAATATCGGCCGAAAATAAAACCAAAAAAATGTTCTGATTTTGTTTCTTGGAAATAAAACCAAATAAGCGCCTAAAATTCCTGAGATTGCTCCCGAAGCCCCAACGATCGGAATATCTTTCAAATCAGAAGGCGCAGTTAGGCAATGAATGTAGGCTGACAAAATTCCGGCTAATAAATAAAAAATCAAGTATTTAATCTTTCCTAGCTTATTTTCGACGTTGTCGCCAAAGATCCATAAAAACCACATGTTCCCAATCAAATGAGAAAATCCGGCATGCAAAAACATTGAGCTGACTAAGGTTTTTAAATTTTTCCCGGCTAAAATATCTTTTGGAATTGCGCCAAAATTGAAAATTGCACTTTCCAAATTTCTGTTAATGAAAAAATACAAAAAGATTACTGTGTTTAAGGCAATTAAAAAAATTGTCACAATCGGCTTTTTTTGAGAATGGTAAGACTCGTCGTATAAAGGAATCATATTTTATTCAATACCAGGAGAGGAAACGGTTAAGTACCATCTTCCTTTAAAGAAATCTTTTTTCTCCAAAATAGGGTCAATCATCCTCGAAACCTTTGCGCAATCTTCGACTGACAATTTTCCACCTTTGTCGATCGTAATTATTAACTCTTGCGCCTTCCCTTTTTTCTTTATTTCAACTTTTTTAAACTCGTAACCCGCCCTTTCTATCATCGGCCTGACGATTTCTTCGATTTGCTTTTTTAAATCCATTTTTTTATTTTAACAAAATTTCAAAAATAAAAAAGCTTTTTTGGCTTTTCAACATAATTTGTTGAATTTTAATAAAAAATGCTCCGAAAAAATCGGAGTTTTATTTTTTTAAAAAAGGGGGGATAAAGAGCAATTAAAGAACTATATCACCAGATTAATTCTAATGTCTTTTTTGCCTCTTCCACTCCGTAGTCCCTAGCAATCACTGCTAGCCAACGAGCACACTTTGCACATTCTCGACAGTTGGTGGCTGCGTATACAAGATTAAATGCCTTTGTCGGACTGATTTTTCCTTCCGCAATATCTCTAAGCAATTCTTCGTGAATTAATGCTAACCCATCTTTTAAGGCGTGAGTCGTGGCCCTGATTTGAAGTTCAGATAATGGCCTTGATTTCTCGCCCAATTTTTCACCTCCTTTTAATTTTTATTTAATTTTATTTCAAAGATAAATTTTTGTCAATATCTCAAAAAAAGAAGCTCCAGAGCGAGAAATTTTGAAAGAGCAATCTCAATTTTTTTGCAATTGTATAACACTCTGGAGCAATTTGCAGGAGATTTGTCGCTGTAGCTCGGGCCTCCTGAAACCCTGGCTCAATCCAACTTATCGAATCGTTGGATCTTCATTGCCTTGTCATTTGAGGAGGTGAATATCGTTTAGAGGTTCATTCTACATAAACCAGAAAGAAATCGATCGGATACTTTTCGATTTCTTCCTGGCTCATTTCTCTGCACTCCTTTCGTGGACCCATTAACTGAGCCACTAGGAGTGCTGTCTTTTTATCGAGACTCACAGTAGCCCTGTTGCAAGGGATATTAATCCCTAGCCTCTTTGTAAGCAGCTGCGCGGTGGACTCATGACCCACCGCTGATGTCCATTGATACATTCTCAGTATCTCCTTGACATCTTCCTCAGTAATTCGGAAGATGTCCAGAACGCAGTGGCTCTTTTGTGGTAGCATCGCTAGACTGAAAGCATTAGCAACGATCACTTGCACGCCAGAAGGAATGATCGTGCTAGCGATCGTGTTCCTTTTGAACTCACCAGTCTCTTTGTTAAACACCCAGCTTTCCTCCAAACTATTCACCTCCTCGGAGGTCGTATCCGTGGTATCCGTGTTTTACCATGGATTTGACGCACCCCCTTAAAAAAGAAACCTTGCTTGAGAATCTAATAAATTTTGATTTCCTTTTCAAGGAGGTGCGCTTTATAATTTTGAAAGAACCTTTTATTATATTACCTCTGGCAAAATAATTTGTCAAGGGCAAAATAAAAAAGCGCCTAAAACCGAGAATTATTGGTAGAGCTATTAATCGCTAGTACACCGGTTTTAGGCTTATAGTGCAGGGGTTTGTTGCTGTGGCTCGGGGACCTGAAGCCCCTGAGGGAATCATTGTCGGCGCCCTCCTCGCCTTTGTCTCTTCGGTTTTACCTTTCCAGGTAAAACCTTCTTATCTCCTCAGCCGTGGCTGTTCCCACGAACTGAGGAGTGACCACCATCTTTGCTGTGGCCTTGGCATTATTTGCCTTGGCCATAGCGGTCACCTCCGCCAGAGAGATCAAACAATTTTAATCGCTCTGGTAGAGAGAGAAGTTAGGGGGAACTAACTTCTCTAAAAGGGGGGAAGTGTGCTTGCTTCTCCGCGGCCCAGCCGCCTGAAGATGGGGGTTTACCCCTTCCTAAGGTGGGATTACTCCCCCTTATGACAGCTACGGAGGGAGAGGCTCCCTCACTGTCATAAGACACCTTAAAAGGTCTACCCCGGAAGGATACTAACCCATCTTCCTTTGCGGAGCAAGCACATTCTCCTTACTATTCTGCGAGAATAGTGAGGAGCGAGCTATCCTGAATTTCTTCAGAACAACTCGCTCCTCACTACCATTATTTAATTTTCAAAGTACCTTATTTTATACTTCTATTATAGCACCCTTAAAAAACTTTGTCAAGACCTCTCTCCTTTTTCCAACCCATGAAAAATAGGCTCGAAAAAAGAGAAAAGGAGGAGAAGCTAATACCACATTTCCATATTTACTTCGACATTAAACCCTGCTCTCTCGCAATTTTCTTTTAAACCGCTTAAGTTCCTGTAGTTTATTATGCATTTGTCGCCCTCGAGGATTATATCCGCCATTTCTAGAGTAACTGATGCCTTGCCAAAAGGTTTTGCCATTTGTGCCCTCAGATTTAAAGCAGTCAAGTCGAATGGGCCACATATTGGCTTATTCGGATTATGTTCCCAAAAGATGAAAACTTTGTGATCTTTTATTCTTTCGCGTATTCCTTTTAATGTTTCAACTGTTATATCGCCTTGGTGACACATATTGTATGGGCTGTCCACGAAGATCGTGGCATTATGAAGAATTATATCTTTAGTCCAAGGCTTCTCTTCGGTCGTGCCGCCTTCTGGTCTCGGCTTATAATATGGAAGGGCCCTGAGATATTCTTCCGAATCTTTTCTCAGATTGGCTGTTTTTTCCTCGTGCTCTCTTTCTTTCATAACCTTTTCTACAAATTCTGCTGTGATTCTCATTTTCATTCACCTCCGCAGGCAAGAAACCATTTTTGATTTCCTCTCTGCGGAGGTGAACTCTCTTCCCCTTTTTTATTTTCAAAGAGCTACCCAGCCTCAACCTCGCTCCATTCGCGGCTCGCCTTTACTGGCTCGTCCATTATTTCTGGACGAGATAAATTCGCTCGCCGCGATGTCGCTTCTCTCCAAGCGAATGCTTGGAGGCCTCAAATAGAACGAGGCTGGAGGTTGAGTTACAAGGACATTTTTTGCCCGCGCCTTGTACTCGCGGTTTTATTCCCCCTTTTCCAATTATAATTATAGCAAGTATTTCAAATTTGTCAAGAGTAAGCTTTTGACTAAAATAAAAAAGCGGTTTGATATTATCGTACCGCTTTTATTAAATTTTAATAATTTGTAATGGAGGTTTTTGTATTCCGAGAAGTCGAAAGTATTCTTTTTTTTCTTTCTATGTTGTTATCTTTATAAAAAAATAATTAAAATCTCATCAAGAAAAAGGGAAGAGCTCTGTCCCGCACTGTAGGAGCGGTGTCTCGGTAAAAATAAAAAAGGGGAAATTCCCCTTCAAAAGTTTTTTATTTTAAAGTGCTTTTTACACCTCTTTTGGATAAATAACCATCCTGCAGCGTTTGCAAACTACAAATGGCAGTTCAACAGTTGTGCTATATGTCGGAGATTCTCCGCCAAACACTATTTCGCTTTTAGGTGTGGGTAATTTAATTTTTATTGGCGGGATTTTCTCGAATTCTTTTCCACCGCAAATAGGGCACTTTTCCATTATCAACCCTCCATAATATTTATCTTAATGAATTAGTTTAAATTGTCAAGAGAAAAAATCTCCTATCTCTGCAGAGATTAGACTTCCGATTCATTTATTTTTTCCCAGTTGAGTTCGTTCAAGACGACGACTTTGTTCTCGCCTATTATATACAAATAATTATTAATATAAATTGCCCTTTTGGCAGCAATATCTGAAACAACTTTTTTTAGTTCCAGTTTATCTTCTTTGTAAGAAAAGACATATCCTCCTCTGCTCCCTGGCAAGAAAAAGATTTGATGCTTTGGATCAAGCAAGAAAGCATGGTGGGTGTTTAAAATGTCAGACCACGATTCGTCTAAAATGTATTTGTCTAATTCTTTTGGGTTTTCAGGGTCTGAAACATCAAAAAGGGAAATTTTAACTTGCCAGCCTTCTTTTCCAATTCCCAAAATTTTATTTTTTTCTATCGGATGCAAATAGGAAGAGTAACCTGGAATTTTCAATTGGCCTTTCAATTCTGGCTTTTCTGGTTTTGATAAATCCAAAACATAAAATGGATCTGTCTGCCTAAAAGTAACTAAATAGCCTTTGTCTTCTATGAACCTGGCTGAATAAATTCTTTCGGTTAAACCTAAATCTTTAACTGAGCCGACAATTTTTAAATTTTTATCTAAAACATAGACATCGTTGGCGCTTTCTCTGCCAATCCATCTGCCAAAAATCCAAGAATTTTCTCCGACCGTAGTCGCAATCCTTAAATAGCTTTTGTATTCGTCCAAGGAAAATTGATTCAAAATTCTTCCTGGTATTTCGCCGTGAGCCTTGATCTCAAAGCTTTCTAAATCAATTTTTAAAATCCCTGTTTTTTCCAAATCTCTCTTTTTTTCTTTTGCATAATCTGAAATTCTATTTTGAAATTCATTCTCCACCCTTCTTCTCTCATCTTCTTCCAAAGAAGATTTATACTTTTCCAAAATTAAATTGAACTCGTTTAGTTTTGAGCCAAGAGAAATATCATAATCTTTCAATTTTCCCACTTTCTCAATCACCCAATCTGGGAACAAATCTTTGCATTTTTCATTCAAGAAATCGTAATAAAATTTGATGATGTCGCCAAAATAATAGTTAGTTATATAAAGCCCATTTTCTGACATATAAATTATCGATCCATCTGATGAGCCGACAAAAGAAATTTCTTTTTCTATCTTTCCTGAAGCAGGGTCTAATATGAGGGCATTGTAAGTAACATCGATTGGGATTTCGACAATTGGATGATAAATTTTGGGGCATTCAATTGTTAATGGTTTTCCCTCAATTTCTAAAGGTTTAATTGGGCAAGGATGGTATTCATTGATTCTGTTTTTAGTGACAAAATAAATTTTATCTTTAAAAAGCCTGGCTCCGACTAAAAGCCCATTTTCTTTTATTTCAATTTCCCATTTTTTCTCTGGGGAATCTGGTTTTGAAACATCGTAGCCATAAATTTTATCGCCAGAGAAAATGACCAAAATATTTCCTTTTAAAATTAAATCTCCTGATTTTTCAATTTTCCCATCGATTTTTAATTCTTCTGGCGGAAAAGCCCTTATGATCTTTGTTTCACCAGTTATTCTCGGAGGGATTATCTCTTCCCAAAACCACCTTTGAATGTAATAACCTTGTTTTGAAAAATAAATTTCTTTTCCATCGGTCTTGACAATGTCTGGCTCATCTATCCCTGGGACTTGAACGTTTGTTTCAGAAACCCTTTCTGGAGCAGCCTTTGGCACGCCTTCAGCAACTAACGGTGCGGGAATTGCTTCTCTGACCAATCCCCAAAAATAAGTCGGTTGATAATAATAAGCTAACTTTCCTTTTTCTAAATAAGATTTAAAATCTTCTTCTGAAAGAAATGCTTTTATTCCTTTTACTTTTGATATCGGAAGAGAAATTGGTGGCGGAAAATAAAAATGGGAGAAAAAATAAATTACCCCTCCCAAAATGACTGCTAAGCAAAAGATTGTGGCGATGGCAATTTTTGTATCGATCCTCATTTTTTTATCTTACCTCAATTTAATAACGCAAAAAAGGCCAAAAGGTTTCATCCCATGCGAAAATATCTTCGTGGCCAGGAAAAACTTTCATTCCTTTCTTCAAAATTTTTTTTAATTTTTCAAATGAATTTTTCAACTCTTTTTCAGAACCTCCTGGAAAATGGGTAACTGGCAGGGCATTTTTAAAGAGAGTATCTCCAGTAAAGATAAACCCATTCCCCAAAAGACAAATGCTTCCTTTTGTATGGCCTGGAGTATGAATAACTTTTAAAATCACATCACCAACTTTTATTTTTTCCCCGTCTTTTAAAAACCTATCTGGCTTTGCCCTCATAAATTTTATGAATTTTTTTTCTCCTTCATGGATCAAAATCTCTGCCCCGGTTTCTTTTTTTAAAATTCTGTTCGAAAAGGTATGATCTAAATGATAGTGAGTGTTAATGATATATTTTAATTTCGCCTTTGATTTTTTTATTTCTTTCAAAACTTTTCCTATCCCCGGTCCTGGATCGATGATTGCCATTTCATTTCCAGAAATTAGTAAATAGCAATTTGTCTGCCAAAAACTAATTACGAATCTTTTTATTTCCATAATTTTTTATAAAGCCAAAATACAAAAATCACTCCAAAAACTTCCATTAAAATTGAATAAATTAGATGGATCAAAAGCCATAAATTGAAAGGGGTTTTCAAAAAGAAATTTTTGAAAAAGTTGAGCAAAACCCAAATGATGATTGTTTCAAAATAGGCATGAAAGAAAAAACCGATAAAAAGGCCTAAAAGAAAAAGCAAAAATATTTTAAATTTTTCTTTTGAATCCATAGATTTTTATGAAAATAAAAAACCCCTTCAAAAAAAGTTAGACAATGTATGAAGGGGGCCGGAAAGAGATTTTCGCACATGTTATTATCATCTCCATTTTATCAGTTTCCAGAGATAAAAATTCATCCAAAGTTAAAGGCAAGATTTGACCTTTCAATTGAGTGAAAGCCAGAACTGTTCTGACAGCTTTTTCAAAATCCTCTCTATTAATTTCTCCTTTTTTCAGTCTCTCGATCAATCTTTTAAATATCATTAATGCCTCTTCGGGCGTATACAAATCATCCTCCTCTACATAAATAATTTTTTTCTTTTTACCCATATCCCTTTCCCTCTAACGTTCTGATTTAATTTTATAAAATTTGTCAGATTTGTCAATATTGCCTTAAATTGATCTTAAATATTCCTCAATCGACTCTTTTATTTTTTCAGAGATAATTTTAAATTTAGCAAAATCTGGTTCCAAAAGGGTCATTCTAAAGCCAAAATATTTCGAATAAAAGCCGGTCAATGGAACGACGCAAATCCCAGTCTTGCCTAATAAATAATAGGCAAAACGCCTATCCAAAGGAATTTTTTCTTTTACTTTTTCTTCGATCAATTTTTTTATTTTTTCATTTTTAATTTCTAATTTTTGCTTTTCATTTAAAATACCATCTTTAAAAACAATCGTTGCATAAAAAGCTGAATCTGGTTTAACAAAAATTATTTCTTTCAAATTTTTGAAAACCTTTGCCAAAATCTCAGCTTTTCTTTTGTATTTTTTTAATCTTTCCCTTAAAGTTTTTTTATATTTTTGATTGCCCATTATTTTCGGAATAACAAACTGAGGCAGAGTCGTTGAGCAAACCTCAACCATTTTGCTTTTCAAAATTGCTTCAAAATAATTTTTAAAATCTTTATCTTTGTCTAAATTATAAAATTCAAGCCAGCCGCATCTTGAACCAGGCCAGGGAAATTCTTTCGAAATTCCCTTCATTGAAATTGCTGGTAAATCGCCAACAATATCAGAAATTGGCACTGCTTTTGTTTTACCAAATGCCATGTTTATATAAATTTCATCGGCTAAAAGAAAGAGTCCAAACTTTTTTGCAATTTTTAAAATTTCAATTAAATATTTTTTTGGCCAGCAAACTCCGGTTGGATTATTTGGGTTGATGATTAAAATTCCAACGATTTCTGGATGCATTTTAATTTTTTTCGCCAAATCTTTTAAATCAGGATACCAGTTGTTTTTTGGATCTAATTCATAAAAAATTGGCTCTTTTGAAGCATGGATTGCTTCTTGTGAAAAATGGGCAGGATATCCAGGAGAGGGCATAATGATTCTGGCATTTTTATCTAAGCAGCCATAAACCTTGTTTATCGCATCGCCCAAGCCATTAAAAAAAATTATTTCTTCTTTTGAAATCTTTATTTTCCCTCTTTTGTTAACCAAATTGGCTAAAAATTCACGCGTCTTTTCCAAACCTTTTGTTGGAGAGTAAGCAAAACTTAAATTTTCTTTCGCTGCTTCTTGGACAATCTTTTTTATCCAGTCAGCCACTTTTTCTCCTTTTTCAACAGGATCGCCGATGTTTTCCCAAATTATTTCTTGACCAAGTTTTTCAACTTCTTTTGCCACTAAAACAATCTCTCTGATTTCGTATTTCAATTTTTCAATTTTTTTGTTAATAAAATTTTTCATTTTATTTTTCTTTTATGCATTGGTTAAAAGATTTGACCTGAAGGTTGTATCGGTCGATCAGGCTTTGAGTTTCTTTTATTAAGGAATTATATTTTAAAACAAGGGAATTGTATTCGTCAATTTTTCTTTCATACTCACTCCCCCACTTTGGCCTCATTTTTTTAATTTCGATTTCCAAAATTTTTATCTCTTCTAATAATTGATCGATCTCTTTTTCGTTTTCATCAATTTTTACTTTCAATTTTTCGTCTGGCTGGGGACAGGCTGATAAAGGCAATCCAAAATGCTGGACAGCAATCCAGGTTTCTTTTCCTTTAAAAATTCCTTTTTTAACTGCCACTCCAATTTCTTGATATTTTGGATTTAAAATGTTTTCTCTGTGGCCAGGGCTCTCCATCCAAGCATTGACGAGGTTTTCATCGTCTTTGAAATTCCCCATGGCTAAATTTTCGCCAATCAAGATGAACTCATAATTAACGATTTTTGCTAAATCCCCAACTCCTTGGCCAGAAGGAGAATAATGGTCAAAATATTGATTTTCAAACATATCTTCAACTTTTATCACTGAGCTCGCATCTAATTTTAAACTTTCTTTCAAGGGCGGCAATCCATATTTTTCTCTTTGAATGTTCGTCCATTTTATTATTCCTTCTTGAGTTAAAACAGCTTGTGGATATTCCTTTTTTGCTTCAATCGGTTCAGGAAGGGAAACTTCTTTTTCAATTTCTGGAGTTAAAAATTGGGAAATTTCCTTTTCAACTTCTGGCAATTTTAAAGTGAAGTCTGAGTAAAAATCCAAAATTTCATTCTTAAAAATAAAACCAAATACCAAAAGGAATATTAAAACTAAAAGAAATAATTTTAATTTTTTCATTTTATTTTAATATCCTTCCTTCTCTATCTATTTTGCCCTTGGCAATTCTTTCTGCTGAAATCGGTTTTCCATCATCAGCCAAAACAAAATCAATTTCAACGATCTCAATCAATTTTTTCTTCTTTTTTAATCTCTCTTTATTAATTTCAACAGCATTTTTATAAGTTTCAGGTGAAACAACAATGTAATCAAAATCCTTTTTCAATGTCGGACCAAATTTATCATCGATTTTAAAAATTTTCGCTCTCTTTTTGAATTTTTTCTTAATAAAATTTTCTAATTCTCTTTTTCTCTTTCTAAAACTTTCAACCTTTCTTTTCTTAAGCTTTTTAGCGAAAGAATCAGAAGTTAAACCAATAAAAACTTTTCCTAAAGAAAATGCCTTTTTCAATAAAGCCTCATGTCCTTTGTGCAAAATGTCAAAAGTTCCGCCCAAAACTACTTTTTTAGAAGATTTTTCCATAATCCTTTTTTATTCTTTCTACCCAACTGCAAACACCTTTGCAATTTGGCCTGGCTTTTGGCGGTTCTTTCTTATCAACGATTTCCCTCGCTTTTTCTAATAATTGGGGAATGATTTTAGTATTGATTTTGATATCGATAATCTTTGTCTTAAAACCCAAATCAAAAACATTATCATCGCGCAACTCTCCCATCGGCTCGCAATAGACCAAAGAGAGCTTTGAAATTGGTTTTATTCCAAAATAGGGTGCCAAATAGGCATAGCCATTGAGTTGGGCTCGGTATTGAGGTAAAAATTCGTCCTGTTTTTGGGTATACCTGGCGGTTTTTAAATCCAAAATCTGAAAGGTTTTATTTTTCAATTCAAAAATTAAATCTGGCTGGCCAGTCAAATACCAACCCGTCCTTTTGTGGAAAACTTTAAATTTCAATCTATCGCCAGTACCAATTTTTACATCAACAACATCTTTTATTTTTAACCAATCTGGTAATTTTTTCTTTTTCTCAAAGTAGCGATAAATGCTCTTTTTACCAACGGCATCCAAAACTAAAAAAATTCCTGGGAATGGAATCCTGGGAAATGGCCAAATATGCCTTTCAATCCAAAAGCATCTGGGACAAAAATCTGGTAGATTCAGGGCCGCCAAATCTTTAACGCTGATTGAATTTAACCTGTTTTCTTTTTCCATAGCGTATTGTTTAATTATAAATTAAAAAATGGGGAATTAAAACCTCCCCAAAGTTTTTTCTATTAAAATTATTTTTCCTTCTCTAATTGCCAATTCGACATCCTTTTTCTTTTTTTCCGGTGGCCTTACTTTTTCATACAATTTTAATTGATCCTCGCTTAAAATCCAGATTGAAATTTCAAATTCGCATCTTCTAAAGCAATCTTCATCTTTTTTAAGAATTGAAACCGGAGGATATTCATTTTTATACGGACAATCTGGACAAGGAATTTGAGAGACTCCGTAAAGATAAAGAGTAGATTTTAAAGGATAACCTTCATTCGATTTCCTAAAATTATGTTCCAAATCAGTATTCAATTTTAAACACCTATTTGATTTTAGCAAATTTCATTCAATTTTATAAGAGAAAACTTTTACTGGAATTCCCTGTTTCTTTGCTTTTTTAATTGTATCTAAAGTTCCAAGTCCCCGGCTTTCTTTTGTAATCACCCTAAAAGCTATCAGTTCATCTGCTGCCTTTACTATTCTTGAATTCCTTTGATAATAATATTTCTTTTTTGTTTCTTCTCTAAAATCCGCTCTTTTATTTTCGATCAAAGCTTTTTTATTTATTTTTTTTAATTTCTTTAAGGCTAAAATGAGATTTTCAACTTTCCTTTTCTTAACCCTCTTTAATCTCGCATGCTTTCTCAAATGCTGGGCATATCTTTTAAAAGTTGTCGGAAGAAAAATCTTAATCCTTTTTCCTTTTTTATCATGTTGTAAGGCCTCATTTAGAGCGATATAATCCACCCCCAAAGCACCGCCAGAGACAATTCCGTCTCCTTTTTTTAAAATTTTACTAACAATTTCCCTTACTTTTCTTTCAATCTCCTTATTTACCTTCCGCCAGCTACCGCTAATTGCTATCCATTTCATAGAAGTATTTCTTTTAATAATTCATTGACAAATTCCATTGAGGAATCATTTGTGATTAAAACATCATAAACTTTTTTATATTCTTCGAGGTTCTCTTTTACTTTCTCATTCAAAAAGCCAATTTTTATCAAATTTTCAAAATCAAAACCCTTGATCATTTCGACATCTTCCAAATTATCTCCCATTAAAATTACGTTTTTTCTCTTTTTTATTCTTTTATAAAAAGGAAATTTTTTAATCATCGTTTCATCTTTGTTTAAAGAATGGATTATCGGTTTTTTGACACCAATGGCTCGACCTCTTTTGTCCCATATAAACTTGTTAGAAATTACAAAAACATTTGGAAATAATTTCTTTTCTTTTTTCAAAAACATTGAAATTGCTTCTCCCAATCCGCTAGATGAAATAATGATTAATGGGATTTTATAATTTTTCAAAATTTCAAAAAATTCATCGCTTCCTTTTCTCAGTTTTATCTTTCCAGATTGGATAACCTTCTTTAGATGTTTTTTGCTCAATCCCTTTTCAATCAAAAGCTTAAAATGAGTCATCCACCATTCTTCCATTTTCTTTTTCTTTTCCTTTAAGGGAATTTTTGGATCAATTTCAATCGGATGGTATTTTTCAAAAAGGGCCTGGGCTTTCTCAGCATAATCTTGACCCAAATACTTTTCATTGCTTCTTAAAACTGAAATTAAAGAAGGAACTTTTTCTTCCTTCACAAAAGCATAAGTTAAAGTCCTCTCAAAATCAGATAGAATATGCAATTTTTTTGCCCCATCCTTTTTGAATTTTTCCTTTATTTTTTTGAAATTTAAAGGATTGGAAATAACAACGTTTTTAAACATTTTTGAAAATTCTAAATATATTTTTCAATTATTTTTCTGCTTGCTTCTAATAAATTTGTCGAATAAAATGTGCAAAGAGAAAATGTAATTGCCCAATAATTTTTAAAAATATACTGGCTTATAAAAAAGATTAATAAAACGAAAATTACACCTAAAACAACATCTATTTTTTTAGCCTGAATATCTTCAATAGCGTCTTCTTTAATTACTTTATACCTCCACAAAAAAACCAAAAGAACTGAACTGCCTATATTAAATATCGGAAATATCATCCAGATGCCTTTTGCTGATTTCAATGCGTGAAATCCTCCGCAAATTCCAGCAATAACATTGGCCACAATACCAAAAATTAACATGAAAGTTTTATCGGATTCTTTCAATGGTCTTTTCGAAAATGTATGATAAATTGAAAAAATCATTCCTACAAAGAAACCACAAAATGCAATTAGCCCTTTTCCAATATCACGGCTAAAAAAGAAACTAAAGAACTCTTCTCTAAATAAGGAATTAGTAATAAAAAGAAGAATTAAAGTTGCGCTTATTAAGAAAAGAGAGATCTCAGTATATTTTGGTAAAATTCCAATTTTCAATAATAAATTTTCTTCCATGCAGCTTGTCAAAAGAAAGAATTACCTCTGATAGGTTCCGATTAATTCTGCCCAATCTAAGATATGATTTTGGATTGCTTTTTCGAGATCTGACTTTTTTGAAGTAGAAGGAAGGTCCAAAAGAGTATCTAAGGCATAGATTTTAAAATGATAATGATGAATTCCAGATGGCGGGCAGGGACCGCCGTAAGAATTTTTACCAAAATCGTTTATTCCCTCTATTCCGGGCTTGCTATTTTCTTCAATTTGAGAAATTTTTGGGTCAATGTTCCAAACAATCCAATGACAAAAAACTCCCCTCGGTGCATCGGGGTCATCGACAATTAAAGCCAAACTTTTTGTTCCTTCTGGAACTCCTTCGATTTTTAAAGGAGGGTTTATATCTTCCCCATCGCAAGTATATTTTTTTGGAATTGGTTGATTGTGCTCAAAAGCCGAGCTAGTTAGTTTCATAATTTTTTTCTCTGGCAATTTTAAAGAAGGCTTTAGCGGCCTTTTTGAAAAATAAAAGAAAAGACCAACAACCAAAACTAAAATCAAAACTGCAATTAAAATTTTTACCAATGTTTTCATTTTTTTAATACTTTTTTCTTTTTTTAACGATGACAAAAGTTATTATGCCAATTAAAATTATTAATCCTAATATGCCACCTCCGATGTAATAATAAATGTTGGAAATTTTAGTTGGTTTTGGCTTTGGTTTTTCGACTACTAAGGAGGTAGGAACGCGTGGGTCGAATTCCTCTCTTTCTGGGTTTTTAAAAGCAATTTTTACATCCAATCCTTTGTCGGTAAGCTTTAGTCCGATGCCTAAGGATTTAGCCGCTTCCCATTCGGCGAAAGCAGCCTCAACATCAAATTTTTTGGCAATATCTTCGAGTTTCGTTTTTCCTTCCTCAACCTTTTGTCCGTACCGATAATAATCTGTTCTCGTTTCTATTTTAAAGATATCGTATTCCTCTTTATCGACCGTCAAATAACAATTTCCATTCTTCGTAACAAACTTTGCATTGAACCACTGAGTTGGAGGATGACGATAATAATCTTTGACATTGGTGATTGTTCCATCGTAACCTGGCAAAGTTTTAGCCAAAATTAATGCCTCAGTATAATACATCTTATCTCTCTTAAACTCGCTTTCTCCTGCAGCTGACAACCATTGATCTCTAATTAAATCCTTCAGCCAAGATTGAAGTTTTGAACCATCGACCAAAAAGATTACATTTTGCTCTCTTCCTAAATAATCAAAAAGTCTAACCATTTGATTTGACCAAACGGTTTTTGCTTTGCCACCATCGATCAACTGATTGATTGTCTTTTGTGAAACTGTTAAATAAAAGCGGTTATTCAAGAAGGTGTAATAAATGTTGGTAAAGCCGGTTGGGATAATGTAAAATTCGACATCGTTGTAAGTGTTTTTGATTGGTTCAAAACTTTCAGGTGTAAAAAGGCCAAAAGGACCGATTTCCCTTTCGTAAGAATAGCCCCCGGTTTCTTTTTTAATTAACTCAAAAACGTGGTCTAAAAATTTTTTAGCAAGTTCTGTATTGGAAAGTTCGATTCCCAAATACAGATCGAGTTTGCTAAAATCATTCATTTTAAATCTTATAGATTCGCCAGCAGCCAGGCTGATTTCGTTACCAAGAAAACCTAAAATATCCTCTTTTTCCTTCCAATCTAAGGCTTTTGCCAATTTTTCTTTTAAAAGGGCAATTGCCTCTTCTTTTGTTTTTTCTTTTATTTTGCAGAATTCTTGCAAAGGAATTTTTTGTCTTTCAGTATAGCTTTTTTTATAATATTCGCTAACGCATTTTTGATATTCTTCGTCGAATTCTCTAGGATTGCTTTTGTAAATTGCATAAAGAATGTTATCTAAATTGAACTCTGAAATAAATTGGATAGAAGGAGCGCGATCTGGCTTTTTTAAGAAATCGAATTCTATTGGTTCTAAACCGGCAATATCTTTCAACCAGTTATATCTTGACTCTTCGATCAGAGGAAGAATAATTGTGTGAAATCTAATTTGATCTCCGACTAAAATTGAAATACCGATTGGATCGATGAACTCTCGCCAATAGCTTTGATATCCTTCTCTAAAATTATCGTAAAAGGTTTTTTCAGTTGGATAGACAAAATCGATCGGAATTTGGCTAATTGGCGTGACATCGTAAATAGTATTCCAAATTTTATGCTTAACTATTCCCTTTTCATCTATCGAATAATCTTCTATGTTAGCAATTGAATTTGGAGCAATGTAGCCTTCGTCGATGATTTGCTGAAGAGATTTCGGCCATTTTCCAGTCAAATCACGATAAGCAAAAACCATGTATTGGAGAGTTTCTAGAGCATTCAAAATTGTGTTTCTTCGACGGGCATTGATCCTGTAAGCAGGGCTAGTTAATTTTTTGATGAAACTCTCTGAAAAATAGGCAAACCCGTCATAATCTTTTTCAAGAACAGAAAGGATATAGGCAAGGTCTGGGGCTTGAGCCAGGGAATCATTTCTATCCAATTTTGAAATCTTTTCATACAAAGATGGGTCAGTGGCAATTACATAAAAATCACCAACTCTCCCGTGTCTATCCGAAGGTGCTTTGACAAAATTAGAAACAAAATTATTTAACTGAGATAACTTAACTTTCAAAATTAAAGCATAATCAGTATGGGGAATAAAATCCAAATCATAAGAAACTAAAACTGCTTCATCGATCAATTCCCTCAATTCTTTTATCTCTTTAATCTGAAGTCTCTTAAATATTTTGTCCTTGATCGATATTGCCTCTTTTAATCCATAAATACTTCCGAAAGGTCCGCCAAGTGATTTAACTGCTTCTTCAAACTCGGTAAATTTTCCAACATCCTTAAAATAAACTATGAAATAATCTGCTGGAACCAATGAAAAAATTTCAGGAATTTTTGGTTTTTCGCCCTTTATCATCTCTTGCCAAGGATGGCTTTTTAGAGAAAGTGGCTCGATGGTTGAAATATCGATGTTGGGTTGAGGAGGAGAAATTAACTTTAATTCATAAGAATTCCCTACTCTTTTGTAAGAAAAGCCAGCAGGAATTTGGGAAAGATATTTTGGCCTTAATTCTTCCAAAGTTGCTGGATAATATTTATGGTCACTGTAATAAATTTCAAGTGCAATTTCAATTTGTCTTCTTTGAGCACTAATTTGATAATCCCCTTCATATCTAATCGAACCTAATTGCAAACTTTCATCGATCGCTCGAAAACCAGTTAGTAAATCGATGGTTTGAGTGAAACCATAATAACCGGTTCGATTAATTTCTCCTCTAAACTCTGCTGAAAGGGGTGAGGCGCCAGTTGGTTTTAACCGATATTCTTCGTAGTCATAATAATATCTTTCTTTTGGTGGTTGAATACCAAGTTTGTGTTTTAACATTTTGTATTCAGTATATTGAAGAAAGTTTGGAGATTTTAAAAGAGCATCCTTTAAATTTTGCAACCTGGAATCAGTTTGAGGAGATGCTGCCAAAGTTAATTCTGGAAAGGAAATTTGAAAAATAAAATAGAAAGTTAATAATGAAATGGTAATTAATTTTACAATTTTTTTCATTTTTTTAACGAAAATTTAGAACCTTTATTTTATTTTAATGCTTTTTTTGATTTGCAAAAAGAGTAAAAAAACGACTATCAGCTATTTGATAATTTCTGATTTGAAGAATTTTTCTTGAAAATAGAGTAGTTCTTCAATTTCTTCTTTACTAAGGTCTTTGCCCTCAGGAGCAACTACTAATTTATCTTCTTTATCATCCAACCTATGGACGATGGCAATGACTATTCCTTCAAACTCTTTTAAGGGTTTGTCAACTCCTAAAATGAAAGCATCAATTTCTTCACCATCTCCAGATTTAACGTTTGGCAAATAACCATAATTTATGGGATAAGTCCATCCAAAATCTGGATGTTTGGAACCCAAAGGCCTATCAACGATTACTTTTACCTTTTTTCCAAGATATTTTTTGAGTGGAGATTCCATTTTATTTATTTCGTTTTATTATTTTGGCAATTTTTTTCCAGCAATCTTGAGGCCAAATTTTTTTCCTTTCCTCATCTGGATAACAACCCATCGGCTTTTTATAACCATTGGGAATAAAAAAGAAATCGCTAAACCAGCCGTATTTCCCTTCCAATTTTTTTGAAATTTTCCCTCTTAATTCAGAAATTTTGACGATTGGCTTTCTTCCAGGTTCGCAAAAAGCCACGGCAGTAATAATTTTTGCTTTTCTATTTTTTGATTTTTTCATCAATCTTAAAATTCCTTCTGGACCTAAGGTTTTATCAACATAATGGGCAAAGGGACCAGGAAAGCCATTTAGTGCTTCTATCCATAAAGAGGTATCAGATTTTATGACTGGTTTTTTGAATTTCTCAGCCGCCCATTTAGCTGAAAATTTCACGATTTCTTTTACATCTAAACTTTGAATTTCTGGCGTATCAACTTTTAGTTGTTTAATTTCTATTCCATCGTTTCCCATCGCTTCTTTTGCCACCAAAACCTTCATCCAGTTTTTTGTAATCAGATAAACTTTTTTTGGCATATTAATTAGCTTTTTTATTTAAAAAATAATGATTGGTTCAACGATTAAAATCAAAGCTGAAACTCTCGAAAAAAATAATTTCATAATTCAGTGGACGATTGTCCCAGGAGGGACTTCTTTTTCAGGTACTAAAATTACTGGTTCTCCATCTTTTTCGGCTGCCAATAACATTCCCTGACTTTCAATTCCCATTAATTTTTTTGGCTCTAAATTTGCCACGACAACAATTTCCTTTCCGATTAAATCTTCTGGCTGGTAAAATTGGGAAATTCCAGCAACAATCTGCCTTTTTTCACTTCCCAAATCTATTTCTAACTTCAAAAGGTTTCTAGAACCTTCAATTTTTTCTGCTCTAATTACTTTTGCCACTCTTAAATCTAATTTTTTGAACTCATCAAAAGAAATCATGTTTTATTTTTTAATTTGACCTTTTTATAATACTCATTTTCCAAGATACTATACAAAACATCGTCTTTCCAGCGGCCAAACTTTAATCGCCAATGACGCCTCACCCCTTCTTTTTTAAATCCTAACTTTTTTAAAACTTTTTGAGAAATGAGATTATCAGAAAAAACACCAGCATCAACTCGATGAAGTTTTAATTTTTCAAAAGCAAAATTCAAAACCAATTTTCCTGCTTCAGTCATTATCCCTTTGCCCCGATATTTTTTTCCAAGCCAATAACCAACCTCAGCATGCCTGTGTTCAAAATCAACATTTTCCAAACTAATAACCCCGACTACTTCTTTTTTCTCTTTAAACTCAATTCCAAAAATAAAACCCTTTCTTTTTTTGAGAGATTTTTGAGAGTTTTTAATAAAGTTTATTGCATCTTTTAATCTATAAGGCCAGGGAATTCTTAAGGTATTTTCAGCAATTTTCCTGTCTTGAATGTTGGTGTAGATATCTTTGGCATCAGAAATTTTCAATGGCCTCAAAATAATTCTTTCTCCGATCAATCTCAATTCAGAAATTTTAACTTTTGGAATTTTTATTTTTCTCATTTTAAAAAAGGTTTAGTTTAATTTATTTTATACATTTTTTGCCTTGATTGCTACTAAAAGACCGTTTTTGAGATAATCAATTTTTTCTGGCTTCAACCCGTTTCTTTCTAACAGTTTTATTAACCCTCCCTCTTTTTGATAACTTTTGAAATTTCGCCAATGCTCCTTTCCAACAAAAAACTCAATTAAATTTACAAAAAAAGAAGTTATTGATTTTGGCAAGGGACAATTGAAATCAACAAAAATTAATCTTCCTCCTTTTTTTACCACCCTTTTCATTTCAGAAATTACCTTGTTTCGGTCCTTGCTTTCAATTTCATGCAAAACAAGAGAAATCACAGCTACATCAAAAACTGGATCTAAAAATGGTAAATTTGTCGCATTCCCTCCTCGAAAATAAACTTCCAGACCTTCTTTTTTCTTTCTCATTAAAGCTCTTCCTATCATTTTTGGATTAATATCAATTCCTGCAACGATCACTCCCCTTTTAGCAAAATAAACCGCTTGGTCTCCTGTTCCACAACCAATATCCAAAACCCTTTCTTCAGGTTTTATTTCAGAGAAATTCAAAACAAATTCCCTTACATCTTTCAAAAAGGGATCGATTAATTTTTCATACCTAAAAAATTTCATCTTAAAAGGAATTGTTTCAAAAGATATCAATACTGGCACCTCACCTCAAAATAACTCTGAGGATGTCGGCAATTTGGACATTCTTTTGGAGGTTCTGTTCCCCAATGGACATAGCCACAATTTCTGCAAACCCACATTACTTTTTCTTTCTTTTTGAAAACTTCGCCCTTCTCTAAGTCATTGAGCAATCTCTGATACCTCTTTTCATGTTGTTCTTCAACTTCGGCTACTTCCTTGAAAAACTTTGCCGCATCTTCAAACCCTTCTTTTCTTGCTACTTTCTCAAATTCGGGATACATTTTTGTCCATTCATAATGCTCTCCTTCAATCGCCATTTTTAAGTTCTCTCTTGTATCAGCCCATTTTCCTAAAAGTTTCCAAATCATCTTTGCATGTTCCAATTCATTTTGAGCAGTTTCTTCAAAAACTGCGGCAATACCTTGGTATCCTTGTTCTCTGGCAATTTTAGCAAAATATGTGTATTTGTTCCTTGCCTGAGCTTCACCAGCAAAAGCCTTCCATAAATTCTCTTCTGTTTTTGAACCCTTTTTGACCGGTTTTGGATCAGAAACCGTTACTGGATCTTTCATAGATTTATTAGTTTTTAAATTTAAATTTTGACCTTTATGGTTGGAAGAGTTCTTCTGGTAAAAATTTAACTTGCTTGACTTGAGGGAATTGTTTTGCGGTGGCTTCAATTTGAAACCACAAAATTCCAACTCGACAAGCACCGCCGACAGTTTTATTTAAAGGATCCTCAAATTCTAAAAACAAAGTTCCATCCTCTTTTAAATTTACAGATTTTAACCTGAAACTATCTAAAGGAAATTCTGTTGTAATTCCTTGAGCCAATTCTTCTTCAGTGAGATTATCTTTTCCTTTTAGTAAAAGTTCTATTGTATCTTTAATTGGAGTTTGGGAAACAGGGATCAGTCTCTCGATTGCAACTAAACCATCTCTTGAACATTTAATATTTCCATTTTCGTCTTTATCTTTCTCTGGGTTGTAATAATAAAGCAAAACTTTCCGAGTTCTAGAAATTATTTGCGATTCTTTTTGAGAATTTTTCCACTGAAAATAAAAAATGCCCAAAAGAGCGAAAAACAAGATTATTATCAAAATTAAAATTTTTCTTCTCATAAAATAATTTTGGCTGATAAAACGCTTTCACTAATTTTAATTTAATTTTCAAGAAAAATCAATTAAGTTTGATTCCTTATTTTAAAAATTACAGATATAAAAATTTTTGTTTTTCATTTTCGACAAATTTATTCATCCTAATACATACTTTTCCAGTAAATCAAAATCGATTTTATCAAAATGATCACTCCCTTCGACTATGATTAATTTTGAACTAAGATAATTCGCTAAATCTTTGCCATGTTGAAGTGGCACCCAAGGATCTTTATTTTGATTCATAATAATGAATTCTTTACAGTTTCGCTTAATTTTTTTCCAATTAAAGTCCGGTTCAAAAAAATTGTCGATAGGACGAAAATCGTAATTTCTGCTTCTTAGTTTTCTTATCGGTGTTGCTATTAAAATACACCGAAGTGTTTTTCGGTCCGTTTTCTCTAAATATCTTAAAATTGCTACACCACCTAAACTATGACCAATAAGAATTGAATTTTCATCAGGTGAAAAATTTTCAATTACTTTTACCCACTCTTCTTTTTTTGGATGGAAAGTATTCGGCATATCAGGGACAACAACTTCATGCCTTAATTTTTCTAATCTCGCTTTTTCCTCTAAAAACCAATGCTCTCTTGAATTACTCTCCCACCCGTGAATTATTAAAACTCGTTTTTTCATATTCTATCTTCGATTAAAATTATGAAAAGGGAATGAACGGGGGCAAGCTGAAAATCTGAGTATTTGCCAGTTAACAATTTTGTATGTTCTTTCCATTCAGCGATCATTTCTTTTGTTGCCCTTCTGCGTCGATAAGGTGAAAAAATAAGCATTTTGATTATAGACTATGCCGAAATTCTCTTTTACAATACGGACACTTAATCGAAAAAACCTTTTTTTAAATAATTCATCTCCTTTTTACAATAAGGACATCTCATGCCACTCTTTAAAAATCTTTTAATTCCCATTCTTTAAAAAATTGTGCCAAAAACTCTTCTAAAAATTTGTGCCTTTTTTGAGCAATTCTCTTTGCTGTTTTTGTATGCAATCTATCTTTTAACAAAAGCAATTTTTCATAAAAATGGTTGATCGATGTGCCTTTGCTGCTTTTATATTCTTTGAATGATTTATGTAGTTTTGGTTTTATCTTTGGATTGTAAATTTCCCTGCCTTTAAATCCTCCGTAAGCAAAGGTCCTGGCAATTCCAATTGCACCAATAACATCTAATCTATCAGCATCCTGAACAATTTTTCCTTCTAAAATTTCCATTTTGTCTTTTACACCCGCACCTTTGAAAGAAATGTTTTCGATTATATAGCAAACCTTTTTGATAGTTTTTTGATCAACTCCTAATTTTTCTAACAATTCTTTTGCCTTTTTCGATCCTGCTCTAATGTCACCAGAGAATTTCCAATCTGAAATATCATGAAGCCAAGCTGCCAACTCAATCAAAAATAAATCCCCATCTTCTTTTTCTGCAATTTTCTTTGCCATTTTCCAAACCCTAAAGGCATGCCAAAAATCGTGGCCAGTTGGTTCAGACCCTAACTCTTTTTTCACATATTCTTTTACTTTCTTGAGAATTTTATTTTTATTCATTCCGTTTAATTTTTATTTCTCCCTCTAACCAATTTAAATATTTCTCGTTTGCCTCGGCCTTTATTTTTAAAACGCAGGGAATTTCATAGGGATGGATTTTCTCAACCTCTTTTTTTATCTTTTTATAATTTTTCTCAATTGTTTTCCCAATCAAAACAAATTCCTTTGCCCTTTCGATCTTTTTTTGCCACCAATAAAAACTCTCAATCTCAAAAATGTTGGCGCAAGCAATCAACCTCTTTTTTAGCAAAATTTTTGCAATCTTTTCAGCCCATCTTTTTGTCGGATTTGTAATATAAACCAAAATCATATTATTTTTTCCATTTCAAAAATTTGAGATCCCTTAAAAATATCCTCGTCGTCACCGGCCCTATTCCTTTGAATTCTTGAAGCCTTTTTGCCAAATCCTTTTTGTTTTTAGAAACCTTGATTAAATTTTTCAAACTGCCATACTTTTCTTTCAGTTCTTTGCATATCTCCAACAGCTTTGTAGCAGTCGAAAAATCGTATCTGACATAATGGCCTCTATCTAAAACTTCAACAAGTTTTGACCAGCCAGCTTCCAAAATCTTTTCTGGGCTCAACAATCCTTCTTTCTCAAACTCAAAATATGTCCTCTTTGCGACTTCTTGCTGGATTGGCTTTCCAAATAAAAGACAGGCCAAAAACCATTTAAAAATCTCTTTTTCCTTTTTTGATTTCAAATCAATTCCCAAATCCTTTGAATATATTTTTTTCATTTAAATTTTTTTGGCTGAGCAAAAATTTCTCCGCTACAATGGAGCAAGGGAGTAAATTTTTCCTCCCTAACCCACTCATTCAAAACTTTGCCGACTACCAGAAAATGGTCTCCAAATTCTTCCATTTTAACCACTTTGCATTCAAAAGAGATTGGACACTTTATTACAGGCGGCGAAACCTTTTTCGATTTTTCTAAAATTAAATTTGCCTTTTTGAATTTATCGACATTTTTGCCTGAATAACTTCCACAAATTTCAGCTTCCCTTTTCATTTCCTTTGATAAAACATTCAAAGTAAATTCCGGAACTTCCTTTAAGTTTTGAAAAGAATATCTCTTTGGTGAAATGGAAAAAGCCAGATACTTTGGCTCAAAAGAAATTGGCATCAAAAAGCTGGCCGTCATTACATTTGGCCTTCCTTCTTTATTTGAAGTGCAAATCAAAGCCACTACCCTTGGAAAAATTTGTTCTGAGATCCTCATAATTTTACTTTAAATGCTTTGATTAAAATTTTATTTCCCAATTAATTCCCTGCGGCAACGCGAAGCATTCCATTAATGAGGTTCGATTTTTTCGATAAAAAATCAGCTTATTGGCTGATTTTAATTTAATTTTTTCTGAAAGTCAATTTAAATTTTTCCCTTAACTCTTGGTTTTAATTCAATTTCCTCTTTGAGCAAATCAAACTTAACAACGAAAATATCAAAAAATCCCTTCTGGCCTAAGACACCGTAGCCAAAAGGAGGGATATCATAGGAAAATCCACAGTATAGTTCATATTCCCATCCTCCGATTTCAGCATTAATTAAATGAAAATAAGCGGTCAATTTTTCGCCGCTTATTCCGCCAAAAGTTTCCTTTTTCCCTGATTTGATATTTAATCCTAAAATTTCTCCAATCGCCGCATGAAAAATATTATAATCTGCTCCAGAATCTATTAAGGCTCGGTAACCAACTTTCTTTTGTCCATATTCCAATATGATCGGAATCACCGGCCTTAAAATAAATTTTCTTTCTGGAAAAGCTTCACTTTCTTTAACAGCAATCTTTTGATATCTAAATTTCATACCCAAAAAGGAGTACCCACATAAGGAATAATTTCGGTTGGTACCTTAAATAAAATTGGAATTTTAACTCCTTTTTTTCGAGCTTTTTCAAAAGCTTTTTTCGCTTCTTTATCAAAAGCCACAACTTTTCTTTCTTTCTCATCCAAAGCAACCCAAAGTCCCTTGTACTTTTTATAAATTTTCGTCCAATCTATTGCCATATAATTTAAAATAACATAAATTTAGCAAAAATACAATTTCATTTCTTTAATTTCGTTTTCACTTCTAAAATTTTTAAACCCTTCCAATCTTCTACGCCATCTTCGATTTTTCCCGATGGTTTTGTGAAATCGAAAATGAATCCGCTGGGATAAACTTCTTCATTTTCTTTCAACTGCTTTTTCAATTCTTGAATGTATCTTTCAACCTGAGCCCGATGGTCCTCTTGAACATTTTGAACTGCTTTCAAATCGATTACCACTCCAATCTTTTTCTTTCCCTTTTCCAACCAAACGATCAAATCAGGGTATCCTTCCCCTATCACATACCCCTTAAAAGAAATTGGCAAAACCCTTTGGGCTTCAAACTTTATTCCCCTTTCTCTAAAAGCAACCTCTAATGCCTTTTGATATTTCTCTTCCTCCCACCCACTCCCCAACTCTTGATAAACCTCCTTTGCGCACTCCTTCACTTTCTCTATTAAATTTTCAATTTCTTTTTGCATGATTTTATTATTTTTCAAGAAAACCACGAGAAATCTCGCTAAATTTCTTTGTGGCCAAATACATCTCTTCTAATTCTTCATATGATTTAAACTTATACCTTTCTTTAATTTTGTCGAAAGGGGGTTTCTCAATTTCTCTTTTAAATTTAGGTAACATTTC
>Ga0080004_1138685_pt1 | contig 63163 bp, 57 predicted proteins | sample WasSprMetagenome_FD_69207 | JGI IMG/M metagenome (GOLD analysis project Ga0080004, IMG submission 69207) | Sulfidic aquatic microbial communities from Washburn Spring, Yellowstone National Park, USA - WS (SPADES assembly) (version 2) | ecosystem: Environmental > Aquatic > Thermal springs > Hot...
AAGACCCAAGGTTCCAGTATCCCGAGGAGGCTAAGCGGGAGGGAATCGTCTCCGTTCTTTCCGTCCCATTGAGAGTAGGGGATAGAAAGATAGGGGTAGTGAGGATATACACGAGCGAACCGAGAAAGTTCACAAAGGACGAGATAGACTTCGTGAACTCCGTAGCCGCCCAAGCGGCGATAGCGATTCAAAACGCAGCCCTCTACGAGAACCTACGCCAGCAATACAAGGATGTAGAGGACATCCTCTGGAAGAGCATCTGGTGAATTCATAAATAACTATAAAATTCCCTCGGGCGCAGCTCCTCAAATTCGCCTTTATCCAGAAGGAATTTGCGGATGTCAAGGCAAAGATGGCACTTTGAAATATATCCTTCCTTTATTTCTTCATAGCCATATTCCCGGGCGAAATTGAATAATCCCTCGAAATCTTGGGAAACCAAGAAATTCAATATCGGATGGGAACTCAAATCTATCCCATCTCTTAAAAGTTCATCAAGATTTCTCCAATCCCCAAGGGATATCCCTCCGCAATAGCCGGGGAGGAAATTTCCATAATTATCAAAGTGATTGTGCCAGTTCCTGATAAAAGGCGGCTGGCAAGGTTGGCGGAAGAAAAACCTCGCAGGATATTTTGGATAGAACTCGCTCAGCATATAAACCGCTCTCCCCATCAATAGAAGCTCAACCCGTCCCGCTAACTCATCCCTTGCCAGTCTCCGGTAATCCCCAAGCCTCATCTTTCCCTTTATGCCCATCCTCTTAAAGAGATAGTAATATTCTAACTGATAGACCATCACATTCCCTGGAAAAACCTCCTGAGCTATTCTTATCGCTCTCTCGGTTCTCTCAAATGGGACGAATTCCAGATAAAAGGGGTTCACGGAAATCATAATCCCTTTCAATCCCTTAGATTTCAACAATTCCAGCTTCTCCCTCGTTATTTTATCATCCTTACACCAATAGCAATTGGTCTCAACGAAAGTGGAGGGAATCTTCAATTCATCAGCTATTTCCACCGCTTTGAGAAGCAGGGGGAAATTGATAAATGGCTCACCACCAGTGAAGTGAAGCCCGTAATTCAAACTAACTCTCTCCGCTCCGAAAGGGCTGGGCATAATCTTACCCGCCAGCTTTGATAATAAATCTTCCAAATCCTTCTCCGAAATCCAACCTTTCCATCTCGGAGTGCAAGCATACATACAATGGAGACATTCCGCATTGCATTGATAGGAAAGCATCACGCCGGCGGAGATGGGTATAGGCGGTTTAATCCGCTTCATTTTGGAATCCTCTTTTCCGCTTCAAGAAAAGTTAACATAAGATTTATTATCGGAACAAATATGTCGGGGAGAAAAATCACTCTTTTTCAAATCTCGTTCCGCTTCCTACCAATCCCAACTTCGGAATCCGCACCTTGCCCACTCCATCCTTCGCTATCCTCACTTTCCCTAACTCATAGGATTTCAAACCAAATTCCTCGCATACCTCCTTTACCTTCCCCACATCCTTTTCCGGCGCTATAATAGCAAAACCCACCCCCATATTGAAGACCCTAAACATCTCCTCATCGGATATTCCCCCCTCTTTTTGGATAATCTGGAATATGGGAGGTATTGGTGGCAAATCCTCAACCTCTATCTCTATTGGCTTCTTAACCCTCAAAAGATTCAACCACCCTCCTCCCGTGATATTCAACAGCGCCTTAACCCTCACCTTATCCATTATCTCATATACCTCCCTCGCGTATATCCTCGTGGGCTCTAAGAGCTCCTCACCTATCGTTCTTCCCAAATCGGGAATATATCTGAAAATGGAGAGATGGTCTTTAAGAAGAACTTTCCTCGCCAAGGTCAATCCATTGCTGTGGATTCCGCTGCTCTCCAGCCCAATCACAACATCCCCATCCTCAATATCCTGCCCAAGAATAACCTTATCAGGATTGACAATTCCAATACAGGCACCCGCTAAATCAAAAGCATAGCCCTTTCGCATCCCTCTTAACATCTCCTTCAACTGCGCCGTCTCCCCTCCCACTATTTGTATTCCCGCTATCCTTGCCCCCTCATATAACCCCTTTCCTATCTCCTCAAGAAGGTCCTCCCTTGGCTCCTCAAGGGCTATGTAATCAACCATACACACAGCCCTCGCCCCAACACAGAGGACATCATTCACATTCATAGCGACACAGTCTATCCCAACCGTGTCGTATTTTCCCAACATCTGGGCTACAAGAAGCTTCGTTCCTACCCCATCTATCGTTATCGCTATCCCTAAATCGCCAATCCTTATTACATTTGCGAAATAACCTATCGGTAAAACTCCCTCGCCCAAACTTTTCCTCACCCACCCAAGAAGACCTTCCATCCCCTTCTCTTCCCTATCTATATCCACTCCCGCCTTGGAATAATCCAATTTCTTCTCTTCCATCTCACTCACCGATTCTCACTCTGAAGAACTTCCTCTTCCCAATTTGAATTATCATCCCATCCTCAACGGGGATATCCAAATCGCTGTTGCTAATTTGTTGCTTATTTACTTTTATTGCTCCTTGGCTGATCAATCTCTTCGCTTCCCTCGTTCCGCTCACATAACCGGATAGCAGAAGGAGCTTTACTATCCATATTTTGCCATCCTTTATGTTTTCTTTTTCTATCCAAACATCCTCAATTTGGCTTGGGATCTCCCTTTTGCGAAAGACCTTCTCAAACTCCTCCTTCGCCTTTTCCGCCTGTTCTTCGTTATGATATGTGGCAACAATTCTGTAAGCGAGCTCCATCTTCAAATCCATTGGATTCAGCTCGCCCTTTTCCACCTTGCTTTTCAATTTTGCGATTTTTTCTTGAGAATAATTTAGGAGAAGACTTAAATATCGCCACATAAGTTCATCGGAGATAGACATAAGTTTCCCGAACATCTCCTGCGGTGGCTCTGTTAAACCCACATAGTTGTTAAGGCTCTTGCTCATCTTTTGAACGCCATCCAAACCCTCAAGTAAGGGAAGGGTCATAACGATTTGGGGAGGCTGTCCGTTCTCCCTTTGGAGCTCCCTTCCCACGAGCATATTGAACTTCTGGTCCGTTCCGCCGATTTCGACATCCGCCGATATCATAAGGGAATCATAACCCTGCATAAGAGGATAAAGGAGTTCGTGGATATATATTGGCTTCTCGCTCTTAAATCTTATAGCGAAATCGTCCCTCTCCAACATCCTCGCCAAGGTATACTTGGAGGCGAGCTGATTTATCACATCCTCCAAATCCATTGAGGAGAACCATTGGGAATTGAAGATTATCTCCGTTTTCTCAAGGTCTAGTATCTTCCCCACCTGTTGGAGATAGGTCCTAGCGTTCTTCTCCACCTCTTCCCTACTCATCTGCCTTCTCGTTTGTGACTGTCCCGAAGGGTCCCCTATCATCGCGGTGAAATCGCCTATGATGAAAACCACCCTATGCCCAAGCTCTTGAAACTGACGAAGCTTATTTAGGGGAATGCTGTGCCCTAAATGAAGGTCGGGAGCGGTTGGGTCAGCTCCATATTTCACCGTCAACCGTCCTTTTGTTTTTAATCTCTCCAATAATTCTTCCTCGGTGATTACCTCCACGCACCCGCTGGTTAATATCTTGAGCTGTTCCTCGGGGCTCATCTTACCTTAACATTCATCACAACATCTCTCACTCCCGGCTTTCTCTTGATGATATCCCTTGCTCTTTCCATCTCGGCGTTGAGGTCTCTGTTGTCCCCTCTTATCCTTCTAACCACTCCCTCAATTCTCACAATACCCATAGAGGCGGTCACTCGCAACCCACTAATATTTATTCGTCTGCGGGTTAATTCGCTCATAACCGATTTGGCGAGAATTGCATCCTCCGGGCGCATCTTCTTACCTCCTTGAACAAATTTATTTTCGTATTATAATTATAAAGCATACGATGAGGTAGTTCAAGAAGAAATGAAGACCATTAAATATTGGGAAGGAAAAGAATTTGAAGCCCTGCATCTTTCAATCTGCCTCTCGGAGGAAGTGAGACCTGCGGTCAGCGTTACTCACTCCACGAATAAAGAGGCATTTTGCGGTTTAGTCCAGCAAACATACAAGGGCTTGAATAAATGCTTGATGAATGACAAGCAAGCACTCCAAATCGCTTGTAGCCGCAAACGCCCCTATATCTACGAGTGCCATGCGGGTCTGGTGGACGGAGTCATCCCAATCATATTTATGGATAGGTGCGTAGCATTTATTATGTTGGGACAGTTTCTCACTGAGGAACCATCGGAGGAAAAGTTCCTTCAAATTTTGGATAAAGTAAAGGATTTGCCCATTGATAAGGATGAATTAAGGAAAGCGTATTATGAGCTACCCGTGATATCGCCTTCATTCGTTCACAACTTCGCCTGGGCAATTTTTGAATTAGTCAATCATATAAGGAATTCCATCATTCACACGCTCAGGCATAGCAAGAGAGATTATAAGAGAATGAAGGAACTTTATATGAAAAAAGCCGAGGCTGATTTTGAAAAGGATTTGATAAACCTACAGCTTTGGCTTTCTCATCAGCAGCAGCCGAACTATCCCTATGAGGAGGAAAGGGAACTCTTAACGCGTTTAAGATATGGAAGCAAAAACAGCATCCTCGTCTCTCTATCCCGCATTCTAAACCACATATTGGAAAATTGGGAATTGGACTCCCTGGGAGTTAAATCACAGGTATGGGGATTAGTTCTTTCAATTCTTGGAGTGATAAGGATGTTCACTCCCCATCAAGTTGACCTCCTCAAATTAACAATGCAGTATGCTTCCCTACTCGATAAATGCGGAACGAAAGAAGAAATCATAGATACTTTGAGCTGGATTATGAACGATTTAATGACCCTTTGGGAGGAACCAAGATTAGGGCAATCGGTTATTGAGAGAGCGAAGAAATATATATTGGATAATTATTCTGAGGAGTTAAGGTTGGAAACCGTGGCAAGGGAGGTCCACTTAAGCCCCACTTATTTCAGCGCTTTGTTCAAAAAGATGACGGGATGTAGCTTTGCGAAATATTTAACGAGGGTAAGGATAGCCAAAGCAAAAGAGCTTTTGGAAAACACGGATATCTCTGTAACTGATATCGCCTTCCAAGTGGGTTTCAATGACCCCGCCTATTTCGCGAGTATCTTCAGAAGGGAGTTTGGTTTGACTCCTCTTGCTTATAGAAAGCTGAAAAGAGGTCAGGCAAAGACCCTCTGATACAACTAAAAAATCTTAAAAATCTCCTATTGTTCAATAAGAAACTCATAGAAATTCCCCCTTTCATTAGTCATTATTAAAACTGAACAAATCTCAGAAAAGGAGGTGCTTTTGATGAAGCGTAAAGGCTTCACTCTCATTGAATTGTTGGTCGTAATCGCGATTATCGCGATTCTGGCAGCCATACTCTTCCCAGTGTTCAGCAGGGCGCGGGAGCAGGCGAGAAAGGCTAACTGCCAATCAAACCTCAAACAGATAGCCAATGCCTTCCTGATGTACGCGCAGGACTGGGACGATTGCTTGCCCACGGGAAGCAGATTTCGGAACATCTGGTGGCATCAGCTGATTCAGCCCTATTTGAAGAACACGCAAATCCTGAAGTGCCCTTCCGCTTCCGCGGGAATCCTTCAGCCTGACGGCTCCACTCAACCCTCTGGCGATGTCAATTATGGCATCGCTTCTTGTATGCTTTGCCCTCAATGGTGTGACCCTCCTCGTGGTCTATCCCTCGCCAAACTTCAGAATCCCGCTGACCTCGTTATGGTTGCCGATTCCCTTACCACCTTCGCCTGCTCCTGGTTCATCGCCTATCCAAACGCCTGCGCCGCTCAATGTATGGAGGATAGAAGAGACCTCAAATACACTCGCCACTCCGAAGGAGATAACATAGCTTTCTGCGATGGACATGTTAAGTGGCTGCATTCGCAGGAAATCGGCAGCTGGGATTTCCACCGTGCTCATATAGTTCCGGCGATGATTTGGTAAAGGTTTAAAAGATGTGGGGCAACCCCTTTTTGGGGTTGCCCCACATCCAAAATATTTAGGGACCGCTAAAATTGGTTACCGCCTCTATTCAAATCGGCTTCCTCCAACTTCCACCTGTTGTAATTGGACTCCTTCCTCCATCCTTCTCCATAAATTTTTAATAAAGTTTTTAAGAAGGCACTATCTTCCCAAGAATTAGCCATAATCTTTTTTATGATGCTCGTAAGCGCTATGATTTCCTCAAGGGGGTTAATGGAGGACCTCCCCTCAACTTTCACGGGGATAAATTACTACGCAGATGAGGTAAATAAATGGAAGCAGATTTTCTTCGCCAATGTTAAAAAGCCTCCGGTTTCCCATCTTCCTCTCCTGGCTTATCAAAACATTCATTTTACATATTGGAGGAATGGAGCTCTTTATGAAAACCCGCCCCTTCTTCCTCGGCTTGATATTCGGGGAATTCACAATGGCTGTCTTATTAACCCTCTACGCTTGCCTAACAAATAATCCAATTCCCTTCTTCCCCTGGCCCTAATTGTCCTTGCTATGCGTATTGGAAAGCCCTTATCATTAAGATATGATGACCTTTAAAATTCTCAGCCTGATAATGTTTCTTCTTATCTTAAACACTGAGATTTCGTATCCACTAAGCATAGAAAAGCTTATCGTCGCCCCGGTTCTCCCCTGCAAGGGCGAAAGGTTTAAGTTTCGCATTAATTTGAGAAACGAAGAAGATAAACCAATTGAAAATGTCTCCTTATCCCTTTACCTCAAAGATGGTGGAAAAGAGAAGGAAATAAAGAAGATGACCATCCCAAAGTTAGAAATTGGGGAAAATAAGCTGGAAATTGGGGAGTGGATGGCGAAGGAAAGCGGGATTTATAACTTGAAAATAGAGATAACCGCCAATGAAAAGATTTTTTCAAAGGAAATGAGCTTTCCGGTAGTGGAAAGAAAGGTGGAGTTTGCCTGGTACGGAACGCCTAAGGATTTGAGGTTTCCCACTATTTGCACGACGATTAGACAGGAGGAGATAGAGGAATGGCTCTGGGAGGAAAGGACGCCCCTCGTTTTCAAACCGGGAGTATGCTATTGGGGGAAGCATCCCGAATCCAAGATAGAGGAGCAAGTCGCCTGCTGGTCAAACTTACCCAAGGGAGCAGAGGGAATAGGGATAGACGAGTATGGAGTCTGTGAAGTAAGCGAGAAAGTGATAGAAGCGATAAAAATGTTCAAAGCGAATAATCCCAATCTCAAAATCGCCCTATGGACGACGGGTGGGGATGAAGATAAGCTCTTCCCTTATGTTGATTATTTTCTCCCCGAGGTCTACTTAAACTATCACAATATGAATCTCGGAGTATTAGAGGGAGCTCTTAAAGGGATAAAGGAAAGGAGATTGGAAAGGAAAATCCTTATTGGATTAGGGATAAACTATGAACCCCAGCAGGGAACTCTCATGACCACACCCTCTGAATTGGAGGAACAGTTCAAGTTGATAAAATCCTCCTGCCCAGATATATTGGGGGTGGCAATCTTCTATTATGGTAGCGTTCCCCAGCTTGACAAGCTCTCGGACGAATTGTTTTATCGCTATTTCGTCCTTCCCGTGTATTCCTATGAATGGACATTGGGCAAGGAAAAAGAAATCGCAAAAGTGAAAGGAAAAGTGAAAAACATCGGAAATATGATGGGAAAGGGAATGGAAGTGCTTCTTTTAGTTGACGGAAAAGCTTTCAAGAAAGGGGAAATAGAAAGCCTCAAGGTCGGTCAAGAAAGGGAGTTCGCGTTTGAGCTCAAGGGTCTGAAGAAGGGTTTCCACATAGTAAAAATAAAAATTGCTGGAGATGCGAACTCAACCGTTTTGGATAACGATAAAGAGGAAGTTTTGGCGGTAGGCATCTCTCCTTCAATCCAATTCTCCTCCAAAGGTTACTTAGCCCTTTGGCTTCCTCCCTCAACTATTAAGAGAGAAAACCAGCCATTGCGTTATAAATTGCCGAAAGGATGGCGCTATGCGAGAGTCATAGCTGTTGATGCAAATGGCAACCCTCTCAAGGAACTCCCTTGCCAAATAAACAGCGAGGGAGAAGCGATATGGGTGGAAGATGAAATACCCGCGGGAGAAAGGCGTTTCTATTTGCTTTTGGAGGCTGAGGGGAAGCCCTCTTCTATACTTCTTGAAAAGGATAAATGGACATTTGAAAACGAATATTATCGAGCAAGCTTTGATTTAGAGAGGGACGAGTTAAGAGAGCTAAGTGTGGAAGGAGAGAATCTATTTTCTTCTCCCTGGAGATTGGAGCTCCAGCCAGTGAAAAATCTAAATATAATAAAGGACAAGATAGCTTTGAATCAAGGCGAGGTTTTCAGCGAATTGACCATTACCTTTGAGAGCGAGGAATTGGAGGGATATAGCAGATACACTCTTTTCAGGAAAAGCCCCTTAATTGAAATAAAAAGAAGAATCACGCCAAAAAGGGAATTTGAGGTTGAGGGGGCAAGGGAGGGAGCTTCTTTATCCCAGAGGGAAGGCTTCTTTCAAGCCTTTCCTGGGGAGGGAGCGCTAAGGATAAGCAAGGGGAAGTTGGAGGTAAGCGATAAATACAGGGACTTGTATTTCGGTTATTTAGGTGGTTCGCCCTCTCCGGATAATCGGGGAAAGGCTGGCTGGTTTGATTTCTCTTGGGTAGATCCACCCATTGGACTGGGAATAGCTATAATTGAGCGTTGGATTGATAGCAAGAGCCGGACATATGATGTAACCCGCTATTACGACGGAGGGGATTGGATTGATATATTCTATGTTTTCCAAACGAAATTCACGATAAATCGCCAACAAGAATCAAAGCTCTATCTTCTCCCCCATAGATTTAGCGATTTGGAAAAAGACAATTCTCCCATTGAGCCTTTTTATTGGACTGATAAGAGAGGATTGAGAGAAGCACTTATTGCCCCCAAGAGCAAGTAGCTTGATTTAGGCTATGCTGAACGCATTTAAAAATATTTTAGCGTTTCAATTTGCCGATTGAAAAATTTGTTGATAAAATTTATATGCCAAATGGCAAGATATGAAGAGATGTTAACTGCATTAGGTGGTAAGGAAAATATTGAGAAGATGGACGCCTGCATCACCCGCCTTCGCTTGGAGGTCAGAGACCCCTCCAAGATAGACGAGAAAAAATTGAGAGAATTAGGAGCTATAGGGATAGTGAAGATGGGCAAGGCTGTGCAGGTTGTCTTTGGCACCACTGCCGAATCCATAGAAGCGGAGTTGAGGAAGCTCTGGAAGGAATGAAAATCGCTGTTTGTCCCGATTCCTTCAAGGGAAGTCTACCAGCGTGGGAAGCCGCTAGGGCAATCGCAAGGGGATTGAGAAGCGTTTTCCCCCAGGCGGAGATAAGGGAAATTCCCCTTGCCGATGGCGGTGAAGGGACAGCTTTTATAATGGCGCTCGCAACCCAGGGAAAGTTGATTTATAAGGAAGTCACAGGTCCATTAGGGGAAAAGGTTAAAGGTCATTATGCCATTTTAGGCGATGGAAAAACAGCCGTTGTGGAAATGGCTCAGGCTGCTGGACTTTCCCTTGTTCCTCCCCGTAAGAGAAACCCTATGAAAACGACAACCTATGGTGTGGGTGAACTGATTAAGTTCGCCCTTGATGAAGGAGTGGAGCGAATAATCGTGGGAATCGGCGGTTCGGCTACGAACGATGCGGGGCTGGGGATGGCGCAGGCATTGGGGGTAAGAGCTTTGGATAAGGACGGGAACGATGTCCCCTGGGGAGGCGAGGGACTATTGAAATTGGAGAGAATAGAGATGGAAGGGCTTGACGAACGGATTAAAAATGTTAAAATTATAGTTGCTTGTGATGTTCAAAACACCCTTTTAGAGGCGGCGTCCATTTATGCGCCTCAAAAAGGGGCGAGTGAGGAAGAAGTGATTCTATTGGAAGAAGGGTTAAGACGCTTCGCGGAAGTAGTTAAGACCTGCCTCAATAAGGATGTATCTAACCTCCCCGGTGGAGGAGCGGCTGGAGGCTTGGGTGCAGGTCTCGTTGCTTTCCTTGATGCCTCACTTTCCTCCGGGATAGACACGATCTTGGATTACATTGGTTTCGATGAGAAAATAAAGGATGTAGATTTGATATTCACGGGCGAAGGTAAATTGGATAGACAAACTGCCTACGGAAAATCGGTTGCCGGAGCGATTAAAAGGGCTAAAGGGAAGCCCGTTATCGCTCTGGCGGGAGAGATTGATGAAGACTTTAACCCCTCCCAAATGGGAATAGAAGCTGCTTTCTCCATTGTCAATGGTCCTATAACCCTGCGCCAAGCGATGAAAAATACCTCCTTGCTGTTGGAAAATACAGCAAGAGAGATAGCTAAAATTCTAAAGATAGGGGGTATGCTACTATGAAAGAGCTTGACCTCGTGACGAAGATTGTCCTTGAAGAGGTCGAGAAAATCGCCAGGGAACACTCTATGAAGACCTACCTCGTCGGAGGCTTCGTGAGGGACTGGCTATTGGAAAGAGAGACGAAGGACATAGACCTCGCGACCGACGGGGACCCACTTCTCCTCGCCAACGACATCGCTTCCCAGTTGGGAGGAAAAATCATCGTTATGAACGGCTACAGGGTGATAAGGTGCCTCTTGCCCGGCAGGATACAAGTAGATGTGTCCAGCCTGAACGGTTCGGTTGAGGAGGATATGGCAAGAAGAGACTTCACGGTAAACGCTATGGCTGTCCCGCTTGACGACTTAAACACCCTCATAGACCCCTTCAATGGGAAGAAGGACATTGAGGATAAGGTCCTCAAGATGGTATCAGAGGAGGCTTTCCTTGAGGACCCACTAAGGATGTTAAGGGCGATAAGGTTAGCGGCGGTTTTGGGCTTCACAATTGAGGACCAGACGAAGGAAGCGATAAAACGCAATGCTCCCCTTATCACCCAGGCTCCGCCCGAGAGAATAAAGGAGGAGCTTTTCCTCCTCTCCCGTGTCACGCCTTGCTATCCTTATTTCTATCTAATGGAGGAATTGGGACTGCTTATGGGAATTCTTCCCGAGCTATCAGCCTTAAAGGGCGTTGTTCAGGATGGCGAGGATGTATTTGAACATTCCATTGAAACCCTCAAGCAGCTTGAGGGACTGCTCGCTGAGGGTTTTGGCGATGTAAAGCTTGATAGCAAAGACCAGTTCCTCCTAAAATTAGGGGCTCTCGTCCACGATGTGGGGAAGTTTGCCACTCGTCGTGTAGAGCCGGATGGAACGGTAAGATTCATAGGGCACGATGTCCTCGGAGAAACGATGATGAGGGAGCTGGGCAGAAGGTTGAGGCTATCCAAGAAGGATGTTAAGACCCTTAGAAGATTGGTGAGACATCACCTTCGCCCGAGCTTCCTTAGCCACTTCGGCGAGCTCTCCCATAGGGTTGTTTTCCGCTTCTTCCAGGACCTCAAGGAGGATGCGATTGCCCTCCTTCTCCTCTCCTATGCGGATAGACTGGCAACGAAGAAGGTAAGCCCCGAGGATTTGGAGAAACACAAGCAGCTAACACTGAAGTTAATAGATGAAGCGAAGAAGGAAGGACGCAGACCAAGGAGGTTGCTAAGCGGAAGGGATATTGTGCAGGAATTCGGCTCTCTTCCCGGACCAACAATCGGTAGGTTATTGAGGCTTGCGGAGGAAGCTTACGCTGAGGGCTTGATAAGCACAAAGGAAGAGGCTTTGGACTTCGTGCGCCGTCTCATTGATGAGGAATCCTGAAAAATGGGCTGACCTCCACATCCATTCCTCTTTCTCAGATGGAGAGTGGAGCCCAAAAGAGATAATCCTTACCGTTTCAAAACTGGGTCTTTCCGCTATAGCTATCACTGACCACGATACTATAGCGGGAATAACGGAAGCGGAGAAAATAGCTTCAACGGCGGGGATAGAGATTATCCCCGCCGTTGAAATAAACACCGATTACAACGATAAGGAAATCCACATCCTCGGCTATTACCTTGATATCAACTCCCCTGCCCTTTCGGAGGGACTGAAGAGGCAAAGGGAAGCTCGCTTGAAGCGAAACGAGGAAATAGTTGGTAAGCTAAATAAACTTGGCTTGAAGATTTCCTTTGAGGAGGTATTGGGATTAGCGGGTGGGGAATCACTGGGGAGACCCCATATCGCACAGGCATTAGTAAACAGAGGATATGCCCAATGCAAAGAGGAAGCTTTTGCAAAGTGGTTGAAGAGAGGAAGTCCAGCTTATGTTCCCCGCCGCTCAATCTCCTGGCAAGAGGCAATCAAATTGATTAACCAAGCAAGGGGAATAGCAGTTCTCGCTCATCCCGGTAAATCCTATGTTGACCACCTCATCCCCCAAATGATTAAGGAGGGCTTGGAAGGCATAGAAGTATGGCACCCCTCCCACTCTCCCGAAGATAGCGAACGCTATTTGCAAATCTGTAAGGACTTATCCCTCCTCCCAACCGGCGGCTCAGATGCTCATTCCCACAAAGATATTCCTTTAATAGAACAATTCAAAGTCTCATTTAAGTGCGTGGAAAGGCTCAAAGGGAAGAAGGGATAGGTTTTAATCGGAGGGTTATTATCTTCCAAGGTTCAACTTTAAGGGAAACCTCGTTTCCCCTAATTTCAATTTCTCTGTCATTCAAAGGATTGCCAAGAAAATCCACCGCTATCGCCTCTTTTATTCTGAAGGGAAGTTGTATTTTAGCCTCGGTTGATTTACCCTCTATTTCATAGAATCGCAGATAATAATCCCCCTTCTGGGAATAGAAAGCAGTGAGGACGAGGTTGTCGGGCTCGAGGGAAAGAAAGGAGAAAGTGGGTGGTAAGGATGGAGAGGGAGATTTTTCTTTCTCGCTATCCATAAAAATCAAATCCGGAGGATGGCGAAGGAGCAAAGCCTGTTTGTAAACTTTCCCCTCCCTCCAATCCCCTTCATGAAGCAATATGCTTCCCTTGAAACGATGTAGCCCTATGCCCATCCTTTGATAATTGATATCCCTCTCCCACCCTTCACAAGTTATAATGCTGTTTATGAGGATGTGATAAATCGCCCTATCCTCATCATCAAATATGAAATATCTATCTCCATCGTGAGAGATATAGGCGATTCCCTTTTGAGAATCGCTCCAATCAAGAAAAGACCTAACGAAGAAGGCACCCTTTCTCCATCTCTCTATATTCCCACCGCTCCCCTCAACAGGTCCATATATCTCCTTTGAGAGGTCCTTTCTCTCCACTGCAAACGGCGTGTCGCCATAAAGTTCTCCCTCAAATGGTAAGGGATTAACCAAGGCAATGAAACCATCTTCCCCTCGCCAATCTATGAAGGTCTCAAATTCCATCCTCCTTTCACCACTATAAAGGTGAATTTTTTGTTCTATCTTGTGAGAGTTGACTTTTCCCCTTCTTATATAGCTCCTGAGCAAAGCTCCATCGTTGACCTTCTCTACTGAATCCCATTCCACCTTTTTCTTCTCCAATATCCTGCCCATATGTAGTTCCGCAGATACATCAACGAGAAAGAGAACGAGACCGCCAAAACCGATATCTCCTTTATCTAATCTCACTTCCCCTATCTTTTCGTCCCTAAATCCGATTATTTCCCCTTCTTCCCAAATCGGTTGAAGAAAGCTTCCCTCTTCCAACTCTTTTGGCTTCTCTAATTCAACGGTTATAGTATTGTAGCCAAGAGGAGGAAGGGACACTCTGGTCAAGACTTCCAATTCCCACCCGGGCAGACCAACTTCTCTAATCCGCTGATAGGGAATCTCCCTCCCTGTTCCATCTATGAGACGGAAGAAAGGTGGTGTCTTTTTGGGGAAAGAGAGAACTATCGGTAGATAGGTAGTTCTTTCGTAAGGGAGAGGATTGAATGCAACTATTACCTCCTTCTTCTTTGGAGAGATGTGATGGGAAATATCCTTTAATGCCTGGGTTTTTATTGACTTTGCCTCCCCAATCGTTTGCTCTGCCAGGGAATACAAGCTGTCGAAATCCTCCTGGAAAAGCCACTGGGTAGCATGGGCTGAATAATTAAGCAGATTTTCCCATAAGGGCTGGAAGCGATTTTCCTCCAAACCATATCCGAGCGTGCTGGCTATAGCGGACCAAATCTCTCCCAGACGCAGTTGCTTATCAGTCTCAATACGCAGCTTCCAAAGACCGAAAGAACCGCCGAAGGCTGCGTTATAACAGACATCGCATGGGTCAAGAGAACCCCTTACTATCGGGAGCTCTTCCTCCTCCATTTCCTTGAAGAACTCCAAGGGTGTGGCGAAGACCATCGGTATATTCTCCCTTTCGTTCCATTCCTCAACAAATGATATGAGGTCCATCTTCTCGTCCGTCCATAGTGCACGAAGGGGACGAGCATCGTCGTTGCCGTGACTTATCCAAATCAATCCTGTAGGAGATAAAATGGAACGATAACCGATTTCCCTCTCCCACCAAAGCTTCTTAACCTCCTCCCATCTCTCCTTGAAATCGTCCGGCACCATATCTTTAGTGCATAATCCCCCGTAACAGGCTCTATGAGCCATTATTTGGGAACCATCCAGACCCTCCCAGATGAATTCGTAAGGTATTTCCTTATGATTTAAAGCTACCTCCGGTCGCCAAAAGATGAAATAGCGATAGCCAGCGAGGGAAAGAACTTGGGGCATCTGTGGATGTCCAACAGCCACATCGACCGCATCGCCATGCAGGGACAAATCCGCCTCAGGGAATAAGGACTTAAATTTTTCCTTTCCTATTATTAAATTGCGAATATATGTTTCCTCCTCAACCATATTGGGGCGAATATTGGAATAACCACCGCATATAGCTATCTTTCCCTCTTTTATCCTTTCCCTTAACTCATTTACCCTTTTAGGCGAGCGCTTCAAGAAAGGAGTCAGCTGGCATAAGTAATTATCCATATACCAGCGGAAATTTGGATGCTGGGAGATTATATCCAAAACCTCGTTGAAAACGAGATCGTAGCGTCTCTCATGCCAGAGCCTCGTGTGAGTCCAAGCCCAATCGGGATGGCAGTAAGGGACGATGAAGATTTTCTTTATCGGTTCTATTCTCTTTATCATCTTCCAGGATTCCCCTCTCGGGTCCTCTTTCGTTTCTCCTACTATGTAGAAGCCGAATCTTTTGTAGAGGGCGATAGCCCTCAAATTATCCTTCATAGTTATCAGCCTGAGTCCTTTCTTCCTCCATTTCTCCGCTTCTTCAATTAATTTGCCCAATAAGGCTTTCCCCACTCCCTTTCCCTGATATTCATCGGCAACGCAGATGCCTATTGAGGGAAGTTCCGACTCCTTAGGTTCCCACCAAGCATATCCTATTATCTTCCCGTTTTCCTCCGCGACGAGGCAAAATATATCCTCTCTATTAACAAAGGCTGAGGCGGAATCCCTTGTTAGAGGGTAAGGATGAAAGAAATACTCCGTTTCAGGGGATAAACTCTCAAGAAAACTCCCTAATTTCTCTCCATCGCTCTTTAAAAGCTCTCTTATAATCATTGGCTCGGGCTCTCCTTTCTTAAAGTTCGCTTATGATAACGGTCCCTTTCTCATCTACCTCCCAGGCACGAAGCAAGACCTTCTTTATTTTGCGTTCTTGGAGCAATTTACGGGTTTCTTCCAATTTGCTCTTTGGGATGTAAAGCCAGAAAGAGGGGAAAGCTTTACTTAACATCTGCCATCTATTAGCGGATTGGGGGTCAATTGTCTCCTCAGTTTCCACTTCGCCCACGCCGATGACCTCACTGCTATCAATTTTTAAAACTACTATGTTTGGATAAAGGACATTGGGACCTATTCTGATTCCTCGCTCCTTCCTTTCTCCTACATTGGTGAAGACCTCCCATTCGGGATTATCAAAACGCTGTCTTACGATTTCCTTGACGAGCTTTTCCTTCTCAATATTTATTTCAATCACCTCCCTTTAAAATCCTCTCCATTTCTCTTCTCATATCTCTCTCCGCTATCTCCCTTCGCCTATCGTATAGCTTCTTTCCCTTCGCTAATCCTAACTCCACTTTCGCCCATCTTCCCTTTATGTAAACTCTTAACGGAATGAGGGTATAACCCCGTTGAAGAATCTTTCCCATAAGATGCTTTATCTCGTCCTTTTTTAGGAGCAATTTTCTGGGGCGACGAGGGTCTAAATTCAATCCCCTCGCCTTATCGTAGGGAGCTATGTACATATTCAATAGCCATATCTCTCCCTTCTCTATCTTCGCGAAGCTATCGCTTATATCAACTTTCCCTTCCCTCAGGCTCTTTATCTCCGAACCAGTCAGGGCTATGCCTGCTTCAATGTTGTCCTCTATCTCGTAGAAGTGGCTCGCTTTTCTATTTGTTGTGATAACTCTCATTTTTCCTCTACCACTGGATTGTAGCCTGCTTTCTTCAGCTCATCGGCGAGCTGCTGAGCGTTCTCCTTCTGGATGAAAGCCCCAACTTGCAATTTATATTTGCCATCAGCAGGCACCAGCATCGCTTCCTTCCCCTGATTTCTCAATGCCTCCTGTGTTTTCTTTGCCTGCTCCTCGTCCATAGGACCAATAGTTACTTTGTAAAGCTTTTTGGAAGATTCCGCAGGCGCTTCCTCGCTCGTTGGCGGTGGAGTGGTTATCGCCTTTGGCGGCTGAGGGATATTGGTTGGAGTTATTGAGATCTCCGGTTTGGGAGGAACGAAGGGTTTCGCTGTCTGGGGCTTGGTTTGGACTATCTGAGGCTTGGTTTGGGAAGGAGTAGCTTGAAGGGATGGAGTACTCTTATGAGGGATGATGAAGATGGGGGTTGGAGGTGGCGTGTATTGCTTTTGGGGAGCAGTTCTTCTCAAGGGCGGCATTTCCTCGTTTCTTTCCGGGCTGGAGAGTTTCCACCCAGTGAATAGTCCCAAAACGAAGGAGACGCCGAGGACACAAATCACTCCCATCATAAGGAGAATGTTCTTAAGCAATCCCGATTTCTCTATTCTTATCACTCCTTTCTATATGCATTATAATTAATTAACAAAGAAGAAGTCAAGACTTTTATAAAGATTTAAAAAATTGCTTGCATTGAAAATTTGCTTGCATCATAATTTAATCACTATTAAAATTTTAATAAGAATAGCTGAATTTGATAGCCAGGCTCATATGATAGATGCGACGCAAAATAGATAAAGAAGGAGGTCGAAGAAATGGAAGTATTGAAGGTATCTGCAAACTCTTCTCCTAAGGCAGTAGCGGGCGCTATTGCGGCCGTTATGAGAAGGGATGGGCAGGTCATCGTTCAGGCTGTTGGAGCGGGTGCCGTTAATCAGGCGGTGAAGTCCATAGCCATAGCTCGGGGATATGTAGCGCCAAACGGCATTGACCTTGTCGCTGCCCCTTCCTTCCATTCCGTCAACATCGACGGCGAGGAGCGAACCGCCATCCGCTTCCTCCTGGAATCCCGTACCAAATAAAAGAACAGGTAAAGTCAAGTAAAGGTAAAAGAAAGGGTCTCAAAAACCCCTGAGGAAGCTCTTGTGCAGGAGATGGTTATAGCCATCTTCAGTGAGTCCTTTACTCCCATTATAAACGGGGTCTCTATATCTATTGAAACATTTGCCAAGCACTTGGAGGAACTCGGATGTAAGATATATTTCTTCGCTCCTCGTTTCCCGGGCTATAAAGATAAAAATTCTTCCGTATTTCGTTTCCCCTCCTTCCGCTTCCCCCATCACCCGGAATATCCTATCCCCATTCCCTTCTCACCAAGAATATTTGAAGTTTTTTCTTCCCTAAATGTAGATATCGTTCATCCTCAAACTCCCTTCCTCTTGGGCTGGACAGCAAGGCACTTGGCACGAAGGAATGGAGCAGCTCTCGTCACCACCTATCATACATTCTATGAAGAGTATTCCCATTACGCTTATCCACTCCCTTCCTTCTTAATCAAACCCTTTCTCCGTAAACTAAGCAAGGATTTCTGCAACCTCTGCGATGCAGTAGTCGTTCCAAGTAAGGCAGCCGAGCAATTGCTGAGAAGTTATGGCGTTTATCGTCACATAGAGGTCATCCCCACAGGATTGGAGCTGGATAAGTGGTATAAAGAAGAAGACCCTTCTTTCCCACGTCTTGCCCTCGGCATTCCCTCAGACGCTTCCATTTTAACCTATGTTGGTAGGCTTGCGGTGGAAAAAAATGTCCAAATGCTCTTGTTCTCCTTTAGGAAACTCGTTGAAAAAATTCCCAATGTTTACTTTCTATTTGTTGGTTCTGGTCCCCAGGAGGAAGAGCTTAAGGTTTTAGCGGAGGAACTAGGGGTTATTGATAAATGCAGGTTTTTGGGATTCGTTGATAGGGAGAAAGTAAGGGAATGTCTCTCCGCAACAGACATTTTCCTTTTCCCCTCAAAGACGGAAACGCAGGGATTGGTGATAGCAGAAGCACTTGCTATGGGTGTTCCTGTTATAGCAGCTGACTCGTTCGGAGCAAGGGAATCAATCCGTGATGGTCTGGATGGATTCATTCTTCCCCCCGACCCCGATGCCTTCGCCAATGTCGCTGAGGAACTTTTGAGTAATAGAGATAAGCTTAATAAAATGAAGGAGGAAGCGTTAAAGGGGGCAAAACGCTTCTCCGCTAAGGAAAGCGCACGAAAACTACTCTCCCTTTACGAAAGAGTCATAGAGCAAAACAAGACGAGATGAAATATCTTTTGATTCTCCTTTTAACCCTTTCTATTCTTGCCCTCCCCTCAGATGAAATGAGATGTTCAATAACGAGTCAAGGGCTCTATGTATCCGTAAGGGGAAAAGGAATAGTTAGAAGGTCGTCCATCGCCGTAGTTTTACAGGGCAGGGTGATTTACGATAGCAGTAAAAGAAAGGTCACGGTTAAGGAAGAAGGGAACTCCTTCATTTGGGAGGATGATACACCGGAAGTATCCTTAGTCTATAAAGTTTCTTACATAGAGGAAGGAATAGAATCTGTTCTCCGCATAAAGCTTAAAAGAAATATCCCTGCTACTCTCCAATATTTCGTTGCCCAGATGCCCATAAGCCAATTCGCTGGCGCATCTTTCAAAACGGATAAAAAATCGGGAAACATTCCCGTCGTTTGTAGGGCACAGAGGATAGAGGAAGCATATTTGGCGGAAGATTTTCAATATATTTCGCTCAGAACCACTTTAGGAGAACTCACTCTATCCTTTGAGGGAGAGGGGAAAAAACTCCTGATAGATGCTCGCCTACCCATTTGGAGCAAGGATGAGCTATGGATTGGATATATGGATAGCCCTTTGAGCTTTGATAAAGAGTCGGTTTTTCGCACTGTCTTTAAATTAACTCCCTCCGTTGGCGTGGAAAAATCGCTAACAAGCCTCGTCAAAGCCACATATAAAGAGAACCTCGTCCAAAGAAACTGGAATTTTCCCTTTCTCCCACCCCCAAAACAATCGCTTATTGGCAACGATTTCTTCCGCCCCCACTCTTCCAAAATTATAGTTGATTCCTCCCAGAACCAAATAGACGGAAGAATTATCGCAGCTTTACAGAAGATTTTAAAGGAAGAAGGAATTGCCAGCCAAGTTTTATCCTTAAAAGAGCCATTGAAGAGCCTGGCAGGAAACATTGTCCTTACGAACAACGAAAACCTGATAAAGGGTGTTATCACTCCAGAGGAAAGCCAAATACTCAATGAACCTCTAAAGCCAGAGGGATATTTCCTAATAGTTAAGCCTGATTTTGTCCTCCTTTGTGGAAAAGATGACAGGGGGCTTTTTTATGGGATGCAAACCCTCAGATGGTTATTTACGAAGAATGGAATAAGGTGTTGTGTCATAAAAGATTATCCCGCTTTTTCGTTTAGAGGAGTACATTTCTTCGCTGATAAGTCCTCCCTTTCCTTTTACTTGCAATTGATAGAGAAGGTTCTCGTTCCGATGAAGATAAACACGATTGTTTTAGAATGTGAGTATGGTGAATGGAAAAGCCAACCAAATCTCAAGAATGATTGGACGATGACCCAGGAGGAAATCAAAACCATTGTTAAAACAGCAAAGGAAAATTTCATAGATGTTTACCCCTTGATCCAATCGTTCGGGCACGCGGAATGGGCATTTCAAAGGAAAAATAACCTTGATATAGCCGAAGACCCTCAGCATCCCTATGCTTTCTGCCCTTCCAATCCCCGCACTTATTCTTTCTTATTCAGTATATATGAAGAGGCAATTAACCTTTTTGAGAAACCGGCTATATTCCATATCGGAGCTGACGAGGTGGAAATGATTGGGAGATTTCCTAATCCGAATTGCCCCAATGGGTGTGGGAGCAAGGATATAGTTAGCCTATATGTGGAACATATAAAGAAGATTTACGATTTTCTTTCTCAGAAAGGCTGCAAGGTTATGATTTGGGGCGATGAGATGCTTGCCCCAGGCGAAGCAGGGGACGCAACCCATGCCCAAACAAAGCAGGAAGCGGAAGCAAAAAGAAAACTCCTACCGAAAGACATAATAATAGCAGATTGGCACTACAATCCCTTTGACAATTATCCCTCAATCGGCATCTTTAAGCAGGCAGGCTTCAATAATGTAATTGCCTGCACCTGGTATAGACCACAAAACATATATAAATTTGCCCAATCAGCATATAAACAGGGAGCGATGGGACTGCTCCAAACCACCTGGGCTGGTTTCTACAATATTCAATCCCTTTCAAAAAGCTTTGACCAAGTTGCCCCTTATGTCCTCAGCGCCATCTACGCTTGGAATCCAAATGCACCAGCCCCAAATTTCCTCCCCCACATCGCGGAACTCTTCAAGGAGCTTTGGGAAGGCGAAATGGGAAGAGAGGGAGGTGGCTGGCTTTTGGATTTGAGCGAGGCAGGATTAGCAGAGTTCGGGGATATCCCTTCAGGGGAGAGATTTTTAGGTGGAAGGAAGTTCCTCGTTCCCGATAAGAAGGTTTCATTGCAGGGACAAAATCCATTTGCTTTTGATGCTCCCACTACGATAGAGTTGAAATTACAAACACCTTTGCCAGCAAAGGAAATATATTTCCTCCATACCGCAGTGGGAGAGGAACCTTACGATACACAGATCGGGGAATATGACATCCAATATGAGGATGGTGGAAAAGAGATCTTGGTTCTTTCCTTGGGCAACAATATTATGCCCATTGGGAGCGAAAAATTGACGATATGGCTCTCCCCTCCCCTCTCCAATAGGTTGCCCGGCTTGAGGATTTTCTTATGGAAGAATCCAAATCCCCACAGGAAAATACAAAAGATAAAAATTGTCTCTTATAAAACACGGAGCTCAATACTATTAGCTGGTATTAGCGCTCTCGCACCGTAAATTTACATCTTGGAGAACTATTAGAAAATTGACAGGGCGGTTGGCATTTCTATAATTGCAATTACTTTAAGTTGAGACGCTATCTTTAGCTATCTTTTTATAGATTGGAGGTGTTAAAAATTGGCGAAATTGGCAATTTTGGGCGGAAAGCCTGTGAGGGAGAAACCTTTCCCATCTTGGCCGATTTTCCGGGAAAAAGAGGTCTCGGCGGTAGCGGATGTGGTGAGGTCGGGAAAATGGGGAACAAGGGGACCAAGGGCGGAGGAATTTGAGAGGAAGTTCGCCGAGTATTGCCAGACCAAATTCTGCGTTTCCCTTACTTCCGGAACAACTGCTCTTTACCTTGCCCTTTGGGTAGCGGGTGTAGAGCCGGGAGATGAAGTCATCGTGCCTCCCTATACATTTATCGCCACTGCCAACGCTGCAGCTATGCTGGGAGCGGTTCCCGTCTTCGCTGATATAGATTTGAAAACCTTCTGCTTAGACCCATTCTCCGCAGAGGCGCTCATCACTCCACGCACCAAGGCAATCATTCCCGTCCATCTGGGCGGAGAGCCGGCGAATATGGATGCCTTCCAAGAGATAAGGGATAAATATGGCGTTGCTATAATTGAGGATTGTGCCCACGCACATGGCTCTGAATGGAGAGGCAAAAGGGTCGGCTCTCTCGGTGATATAGGCGCCTTCTCTTTCCAGGAATCAAAGAATCTGCCAGCGGGAGAGGGAGGGGCTATAACAACCGATAACGAAGAGCTATACGAATACGCTTTCAGCGTCCATCATGTAGGAAGGAAGAGGGTGGGTGGTGAATGGTATGAGCATTACATCCTCGGGGCAAATATGAGAATGACGGAGTTCCAAGCGGCGATTCTCCTCTCCATGATGGATAAAATGGAGGATGAATTCAAAAGGAGGGAGGAAAACGCCCTCTATTTGGATTCTCTCTTAAAGGAGATAGAAGGTATAATCCCCCAGGAACGAGATTGGAGGGTCAATAGGAGGGCTTATCATCTCTATGTATTCCGCTATCAAAAGGAATCTTTTGGAGGTGTTGAAAGGGACGCATTTATAAGAGCGTTGAACGCGGAGGGAATACCCTGCACAGCGGGATATAGCCTGCTTTGCGACGCCCCAGTTTACACCCAAGGAAATTTCGGTCCCTTCAGCAAGCTATTAAGGGATGAGAAATTCGTTAGAGAGCCACTTACAAATGCAAGGACACTGGAAAAGGAAAGCGTCTGGCTATTTCATACCCTTCTTTTAGGCGATAAGAGCGATGTTGAAGATATAGCGGAAGCTATAAGGAAAATCAAGGAGAATGTTGATGAATTGAGAAAGGTGGAGATTTAGAAAGGAGAAGAAAAATGGCGAAATTGCGAATTTCTTATGGAGAAGTTGATATAACTCCCCATTTCCCCATAGACCTCATAGGATATGGGAACAGGATTAACCCCTGCATAGGCATTTTGGACCCCGTTTTCTGTACCTTCATTTTGATGGAAAGCGATAAGAAAAAGGCATTGCTCCTCGGCTTCGACCTCCTTGCCTTCGGCGAGGGATTAAGGAAAAGTTTATATCCTCTTTTGAGGAGATTAGGTTTCTCGCAAGAGGAGATTTTCCCCTTCGCTACCCACACTCACTCAGCACCGAGCACGGGAGTCCTTCCCTATATGGGAAACACTTATCAAAATTGGTTGAAGGAGATTGGGAAGAGGATAGCAAACAAAATAAAAGAGTCAATGGAAAGAAAAGAGGAGATGAGATTAAAAGTTGGCTCAGGAGAAGTTGATATCGCTTTGAATAGGAGAACGCTTGAGGGATGGGTTCCAATAAGAAAGGAAGAAGGGTATGTGGAGAGGGAATTTTCCCTTCTCTTATTTGATAACATACCGCTTGTCAACTTCACCTGCCACGCGGTCTGCTTGGGAGGAGACAATCGCTTCATAAGCGCTGATTTCCCCGGGAGAGCAAGGGTATATCTCAAGTCCTTCCTCACCGCTCCTGCGGTTCTTATGGCTAACGGAGCTGCGGGAGACCAAAACCCAAAGGAAAGAGGTATATATGGTTTGGAAATAACAGGCAGAAAGCTCGCGGAATCCGTTTTAAGCGTTTACGAGAAAACAGAAGAAGTTGAAGCCGATGATATAGCTTATGTTCATAAATTCCAATCCTTCCCGCTTGCTGAACCACTTTCTATAAATTGGTTGAAGGATTTCATAAAGGAGCAGGAGAAAGGAATAGAAAACGCATCGCTTCCCGAGCAGGTTTGGCGGCGTTCATATATTCGCTGGGCTACCGACACGCTGAGAAAGGTAGAAGAAGGAAATTACGAGAGGGAAGTGAAGGGAAAGATCAGCCTTCTGAGAATCGGTGAGCTCGTATTTCTCTTTCTCCCAGGGGAGGTTTTTTCCGAGATAGGGAAGAAAACAAGGGAAATCATAAGGGGAAAGGGATTTATGCCGTTTGTAATCGGATATTATGACAAAATTATCGGCTATCTGCCCACTGCATCTGCATTTGAAGAAGGAGGCTACGAGGTAAGCGATGCCTATAGATGGTATGGCTACCCAGCTCCCTTCCTTCCCACAGTTGAGGATATAACTTTACAGACGGTGAGGGATTTATTGAATAAACTGTAGGTAATGTTAAAACGACCCATATCAATCGTTCTCTTCCTATGGATAGCGGGAATAGTTTTAGCCTTCAATTTCATCCCTCCTCCTTTATATTTCCTCTATTTAGCCTGCTTCTTCCTCCTTTTCCCCATTTTCTTCCCTCACCCTATTGCCGAATCGTTCCTTTTGTTTGCCTTCTTCCCTTTAAGCGTAGCGATGAACTCGGTCTACTTCTCTCATCACAAAAATCCGCCTTCCGCTATTGGAAAAGGATTCGTGGAGGGGAAGGTGATTGATGAAATAAGCTTCACGAAAGATGAGAAACCTTTCTTTTTCGTTAAGGCGCATAGAATAAGGGCAGGCTATAGGGAAGACGGAGAGAAAATCGTCCAAGTTTTCCTTGATAAGAATCAAAAGAGCAAAATAAGATTGGGAGAAAATGTGGAATTGAGAGGCTATCTCACAGCACCACCACTGAAAATAAGGCTTCAAGGAACTTCCTATTATATGAAATCCGCAAAGTTATTGAAAGTTAGAGAAGGGAAAGGCTTCCTATCGCTAATCGGCAAGTTAAGAGGTAAAATCTTGGAGGCTTCAAGGGATTCTTTACCTCAAATCTCCTCCCTCATTTTGACGAATCTCACAGTGGGAAAAGCAGATTCCCCTTCCCCATCTGAACTCGTGGATATCTTCAGAAAAACCGGCACCATCCATATCCTCGTGATATCGGGAACACAGGTCTCGCTTATAATCGCCCTTATTTGGTTCATCCTCAAGCTTCTACGCATCAGGGGAAGCCATATGGGCATTCTTTTCCTGAGAAAAGAGGTCAGGAGAACGCTCGGTCTCACGCGCAAGGACGAATTAATTCTCCTCATTCGTGGTTTGGGTTTCCTTTTCCTTTTCTCATTTCTCATAATCAGCTACTCGCTACTTGCGGGTGGACAACTCCCAATTCAGCGAGCATCCCTAATGGGCATACTCGGCTTAACAGCGATTACTTTGGGAAGAAAACCCGACACATTCAATATCTTCGTTCTAACCGCCTTGCTTCTCTTAATAAGTTATCCTCCCGCCTTATATAACCCCAGCTTTCAACTTTCCTTCTTAGCGGTTTGGGGGCTCATCGCTATATTGCCAATTGTTCAATCCCTCTTCCCTACCCCTTCCTCCTCCATACTCCGTTTCCTCTATCTAACTTTCGCTACATCCCTATCCGCTCAATTGGCTGTGGCGCCCCTCATAATCTACTATTTCAAAATGCTTAGTCCCATCTCCCTCATCGCCAACATCTTCGCCGTCCCCCTCTCTTTTTTAATCCTCATAGAGGGACTCCTTTTCCTCCCCATTCTAATCATCCTTCCAGCTTCAAAATTCCTGTTCGCCCCTCTCCTCAATATCCCCATAACGCTTCTTATCCGTGTCGTTGATTTCTTTTCTCACCTCCCCCTTTCCAGCATCAGCCTATCCCTTCCTTCGCCTCTCCTCTATTACTCCCTATTCCTTCTCTTCCTCGCGGGTGAAATAACAGCCGAACCTTCCTCTAAGCCCCTGAGAAAATTCTTTCTTTATAGTTTTTCCCTTTTCTCATTGCTATTGATATGGCATAATTTCCTCTGAAATAAATGAGAAAGGAGGTTAGAAAAATGAGCTATTCCGAGGAGAAGATTGTTTATTTCAAAGATGAGGAAAACTGGCAAGAGAATACGGAGAAGGTAGTGGAGTTGGTTAAAGATTTCCTCGCCAGTCATCCCGAGGTGAAATATCTTGTGGTCGCTTCAAGCAGGGGATATACGGCGGAGAAGATGGCTAAAGCCCTGCCTTTGGACAAAGTCAAAATGTCCGTCGTAAAATTAGCCGTCCCCAGGGACCACGAATTCAATGTGGAATTCTCAGAGGATATAAAGGAATTCCTTGCCTCAAAGGGAATTCCCCTCCTCCAAGCCACCCATACCCTCAGCGGAGGATTGGATATGGCTTTAATGGAGAGATTCGGTGGCATCCCCCATTCTCGCCTCATAGCGGAAGTGCTGTATATCTTCTCACAAGGGATGAAGGTCTGTTTGGAAATCGCGAGTATGGCGGTCGATGCCGGGCTTGTCCCAGAGGGAGCCGATGCCCTCTGCGTAGCGGGAACTAATTTCGGCGCCGATACCTGCGTCCTCCTCCAAGCTGAGGGTTCCTCCCGCTTCTTCAATATGAAAGTGAGGAGAATTCTCTGTATGCCAGAATAAAGAAAGGAGGATAAATATGAACATCCTAATGCACAGCTATACCTACAGAGGTTATTCGCTTGAGCGAGCTTTTATCAAGGCGAAGGAATTCGGCTACGATGGTCTTGAGCTCTCAACAGTTCATTTCGACTTCTTTAATCTTGAGGAAGAAATCAAAAGGCTTGACGATATGCAAAAGAAATATGAACTGCCAATTATCACAGCCGATTTTCCCGCAAATTTCATCACATCAGATGAAAGTTTGCGGGAAAGCGTTGACATTTTGAGACAAGCAATACCTCTGCTGAAGAAATTGGGTGTGAGGATTATCAATGGAAGCGTTGGTCCGCTCGCTGGAAAGGAACCGAGCGATTTCTCTCAGGGAGGAAGCGCCATCGCCACCGAGGAACACTACGAAAGAGCGATAAAGGGACTGAAGGAGTTGGTGCCTATTTTGGAAAAGAACAACCTCCTTCTCACTTTGGAAATCCATATGAACACCCTTCACGACACCGCCTCCTCGGCGAAGAGGATAATTGATGGAGTGAATTCTCCCCTTGTATTGGCGAATCTGGATTTGGGGAATATGTATGCAACTCCTCATGCCGAGGAGCCGTTAAAAGCAATAGAGATATTGGGGGATGGATTAGGTTATATCCATTTGAAGAATTGTCGCAAAATCGCTGATAGATACGATTACACCTGGGCTCTTGAGGACGGAGATATTGATTATTTCAGGGCTCTTTCTTTTGTTCATCAAAGAGGCTATAAGGGAGACATCTGCATAGAATATTGCGGACTTGGAGACCCTACACCGAGAGCCAAGAAAGATATTCTTTACTTAAAGGAGATTTTGAACGAATTGAAAGGAGGACAAAAATGAAGCTCGGCGTTGTTGATGCTAACTTTCGTTTGCCATTTGAGGAAGCCTTGAAAATCGCCAAGGAAATGGGATTCCAGGGCGTGCAAGTTTGGGTAACGGGTGAGCTTGACCCTGAGAGATTGGAGGGTGGAGCGGAATGGATTAAAGAGAGAGTGGCGAAATACGGTTTAGAGATAAGTGCTCTCTGCGGCGACCTCGGCTATGGTTTCGCCTATGAGGAAGGATTGGAATGGCGGATAAAGAAAACGAAGCAGTATCTATCCTATTCCGTTGAATTGGGCGCTCCCATAGTGACGACTCACATAGGAGTGATTCCCGAGGACCGCAATCATCCCGACTGGGATAAGCTGAGACGCTCTCTTGATGATATAGGTTCTTATGGCGAGAAAGTGGGCGCCGTTCTCGCCGCCGAAACCGGTCCCGAGGATCCCGAGCTGATGGTTGAATTCTTCAAATCCCTTAATACCTCAGCGATAAAAGTTAACTACGACCCCGCTAATTTAGTGATGATGGGCTTTGACCCTGTAAAGGGCGTGAGGGTCCTCGCTCCCTATATAGTTCACACCCACGCGAAGGACGGAGTGAGACATCCAGATGGACGAATCGGGGAGGCGCCTCTCGGAAAGGGGCATGTTCCCTGGCGAGAATATCTTTTGGCTCTAAAAGAGGCAGGCTACAAGGGATATCTCACGATAGAGAGGGAAGTGGGCGAGGACCCCATAAAAGATGTGCGAGAGGCGAAAGAGTATCTTTCCAATCTTATGGAGGAATTAGGTTTATTGGAGAAAGCTTGAGTTTTCTGATAAGGGCTAAAGGATTTTTAAAGGAATCTCCATCTCCTTAGATTGGCGAAGTGAAGAGGTTTCATATCTCTTCGCTTCTTTTTTAATTTCAAAAAATATTAGACTTGCTAAGAAAGTGAGCATGGCAATCTCGTCTTTGACAGCAGAAGTCTGTCATTGCGAGCCGGCCGAAGGCGTGCGTGGCAATCTCTTCTTTTAAGGAGGCGGCGTCTATGTCATTGCGAGGGCTCCCTTCGGGAGCCCGTGGCAATCTCGTATTTAAGGAAGACAAAAAAGGGAATTAGATAGATTCTCAAATGTTATAGGAAATTATACATTGCCTTTACAATCCGCCAAAATCATCATAAAATCTATATAAAGATGAATACGAACAATTCTACGGAACAAAAATTCTATCAACCAATTGATAGGATAAAAGAGGAAATTTTAAAGACTCTAAATGAGAAAGGTATTCGCATTAAGCGGATTATCCTCTTCGGTTCAAGGGCAAGAGGAGAAGCCACGACCTTGAGCGATTACGATTTGCTCATTATAACCGAGAAGCCATTTCCAATCAGAGAGAAAATGAGGATAGCTAAGGCTGTGAGGAAAGCTTTGTCTGAACTTCTCGTCCCTTCCGATGTGATAATAAATTATGAGGAGCAAGGGGAAATCAAAAAGGATAGAATAGGATGTATAACAAGATATGCTATAAAGGAAGGTATAGTTATCTATGATTTATAAAAAATACACCGACAAAATGACATACAATCTCCATTGTCCTGTCATTGCGAGCCCGCCGAAGGCGGGCGTGGCAATCTCAATTATTTTAAAGAATGTATTCATTCAAAAAAACGAGATTGCCACGCCTGAATGCGTAAGCATTCAGGCTCGCAATGACAGAAGAGTGGGAAGGTTCGCAATTGAGGAGATTGCGAGCCTTCTGCTCCGCAGAAGGCTCGCAATGGCAGGAATGGTGAGAGATTGCTTCGTCGCTTCGCTCCTCGTAATAACAAAAATCATCCTTCCCTCTTATCACCTCCCCTCCTTCTCATTATAATTTATCAAAACTTCATAGGTAGGTGATATATAGCCTTGAGGAAAAATCTAAAATCAATCCATTTCATTTTCGCAATTCTTCTCTCTTCCTTCCTCTTCGCCGAGGAAGTCTCTTGGCTTTCCCCTACCCGCCCGAGACTGTGTCTCAACGGCAATTGGCAATTTCAAGGACAGGAGGGGGAATTCCGCCTACCGGAGGGAAAATGGGACAAAGTCCCCATCCGCATTCCCTCTCCCTGGAATGTCAATTCCTTCTCTCGGGGAGAAGGAGGCGATTTCAGACTCTTCCCCTCCTACCCCGCCGATTGGGAGAAGTATCTCATAGGCTGGCATAGACGAACATTCACAATTCCTCCCGTTATGGAGGGTATGCGTCTTTTCCTCCGCTTTGAAGCAGTTCATTACTACTGCGAAATCTATTTAAACGGCAAGAAGATTGGCTCACATGAGGGAGGCTTCACTCCCTTTGAGTTTGATATAACCGATTTCGTCAATTGGCAGGGAGAAAATGAGCTCTTAGTGGGGGTAAAGGATAAGAGCTTCTACGATGTCAACGGGCTTACCCCCTACCCCTGGGGCTCCTTCTGGGGAGGTCATATAAGGGGGATTTGGCAGGATGTTTACCTCATCGCCCGCCCACCAGTCTATATTGAGGACATCTTCGTCAATACCTCTTATCGCAATAAGGAGATCAGGGTCAAGCTATGGATACAGAACAAAACCACCTCCGTGCAGAATCTTGAAGTTTCCCTTTCAATTCTGGATAAGGAAGGTAAGGAAGTGCCCCTTTCCATCGAGGAAAAGCAGACGAGGTTGGCGCCCGATGAGACAGGAGAGATTGAATTCGCTATCCCTTGGGATAATCCTCGCTTATGGTCTCCCGATGACCCCTATCTTTACACTTTAGTCGCAAATGTTCACAATTCTTCAATGAAGGATGAGTATCGTCTCCGCTTCGGCTTCCGGGAATTCTGGATTGAGGGGAACGCCTTCTATCTCAATGGAAAGAGGATAAAGCTAAGGGGCGATGCCTGGCATTATATGGGAATCCCCTATCAAACGCCGGAATATGCTCGCCTCTGGTTCAAAATGGCTAAGGAGACGGGATTGAATCACATTCGCCTCCACGCTCAGGTTTATCCCTCCTTCTTCCTTGATATCGCCGATGAGGAGGGAATCCTCATAACCGATGAGAGCGCCATCTGGGCCTCCGCCTGCAATTTCTGCTACAATGACGATTTCTGGCGTAGAGCCTCTCAGCATATAAGGGAATTCGTCCTTAGGGATAGAAATCATCCCTCGGTTGTCATCTGGAGCGTCGCAAATGAGATTATGGCTTCCTATAATTTAATCCCCAACAATGTTGCTCCCTCTTTGGATTGGGTATTGGAGAGAATTTATGGATTGTCAAGGGTGATAAAGGAATTGGATGGAACCCGCCCCGTCTCCTCAGATGGTGATGAAGATATCGGTGGAAGGGGCGAAATCTTCAGCCTCCACTATCCCGGACCAAACCCTCCCAGAACCCAGAAGCCGATAACCATAGGGGAATCCGGCTCTATGTTCTACTCCACTCCTCCCGAGGTTGCTCCCACAGCCGGTGAGGATGTATATCTCAGCTTCAGCAACCGCTTAAAAGGAGTGGGCGAGGAGCTGAGGGATTTGATTCCCCAATATCGCAGATGGGCTCAGCAAATCACCCCCTTCAATGTAGTTTGGTATTCGCTTGAACCCCTGCCGATGATGAGGACTCTCTCCTATGAAGATTTGCAGACGCCCGGCGTTAAGCCCGAGCGATGGGGTCCTTTCTGCTCAACCCTAAATCCCGGCTACGACCCATCCCTTCCACCCTACAAGCCCAATTCCCTTTATCCTTATATAAAAGAGCTCCTTCAGCCGATTACCTTCTTTATCAATGAGCGCAATTGCTCCTTCTTCGGCGGAGAGGAAGTATCCCGCACTTTCACCATCTTCAACGATGTCTCGGAGAGCTCAAATCTGGAGCTTCGCATAGAGGTTCTTCGTGGTGAGGAGAAGATTTTCAGCCAAGCAATTCCCCTTTCCCTTCCACCCTGCGAGTTCAAAGATGTAAAGCTTTCCTTCACGCTTCCGCAAGTTGCCCAAAAAGAAACCATCCAGATGGATGTTGCGTTATGGAAGGAGAATAAAGGATGGGTTAAGGTGAAGGAGGAAAACTATAAGTTCTATGTCTATCCACCTTCCAAACCCTCCTTTCCTCCCCTCATATACGGAGACCCTAACCGCCTGCCATTCCAAACCGTTCCCCTTGCAGACATAAAATCCTTGAACCCCCAGAATGTTTTGATAGTTGCGAAAACATTGGACGATTCAGGTGCCAAGGATTTATTGGAGAAGGTAGAGGAGGGAGGAAAGGTCTTGGTTTTAGAGCCTTCCCCTGTCCTTCTCTCCCTCCTAAAACTCTCTCGCCAAAACTATTCAGTAAAAAGAGCCTTCGCTCCCTTTGACCACCCGATTCTAAAGGGAATAGATAAAGAGGAACTTCTCTTCTGGCGGAATGGGAAGGTCGCGAACGGCGGTTATTCCCTGCCGATTATGGGAACGATTAAGCCGATAATATTCTGCGGTGCTGGTGATGTCAGCTTTTTGGAGATTAAGAGGGGCAAGGGAACGATTCTTTTGAGCGAGATGGATATCTTGAATCAAGCAAGAGAGGAACCAGCCGCCCTCTACCTACTGATAAATTCCCTTGAATATCTCCGCTCTCTTGAGCAAAACAGCTATCCTCAAGCCGGTCTCCTCCTGCGAGCCAGCACTCCCCTCTCCAACCTCATCTCCTCTTTGGGTCTACAAGCTACCTATATAAAGGAAGCCGACTTAGCGAGTTATGATGTGGTGATATGCGATGGGCGAAGCCTTCCATCCTCCTCCGCATTACGAGAGTTCTTTGATAAAGGTGGAAAGCTTTTGCTCCTCAATCCCATTGCTCAAAATGAAAAAACCCTAAGCGAGCTCGCTCCCTCATTGAAAATCCTTCCCCTGAGAGGAGAGGTTCAGCTCATAAGGGCAGGTAGGAATCCTCTTTCCGATGGTCTCCACTTGGATTGGCTGTATTGGTTGGAGAGAAATAGCGCAAGGGAGATTGCGAGCTATTATTTTGAGGGTGAAAATATAAAGCCGATATTGATAAGCTCCTATACCGATTGGCGGAGATGGAATTGGCAGGGCGAGAACACAAAGACAGCCGCTATCCTCAAGGCTGAGTTGGAGAGAAGCGCCCTTCCGCCCAAGTGCGTTGTGGGTGAATTGGAAATAGGTAAGGGGAAGCTGATACTATTTGGAATGAACATAAGCCCGATATATTCCAAATTCCTAACCGCTTTTTCCCTTCTTCTATCAAATCTTGGCTTGGAGATGCGCCCCAGCGGTTTGCCCGAGATATATGTTGATGAGAACGGCTACATTATGAGCTGGCTTGTTCTCGGTCCATTTGAGGGGAATGATAATCTGAAGATGATGAGCGAGAGATACATTGATGAGGAAGGGATATATCCTCAGGAGATGACGGTTACGGGAGGGAGAGTTTGGAGGAAAGTGATTGATTCTCCTCTGAATTTCAAATCTTTATGGAATAAGAACTATGCGGTTGCCTATGCGGGAATTTACATCTATTCTCCAAAGGAGAGGGATGCGTATCTTCTTTTGGGAAGCGATGATTCAATTATGGTCTGGCTTGATGGGAAGCTGATATGGAGGAATCCGGCGGTTCGTCCTCTGATTTTGGATTCCGATAAAATAGCGCTTAAATTGAGCAGGGGTTGGCATCGCCTTTTATTCAAGGTCACCCAGCTAACTGGGGAATGGGGCTTATCGGCGAGGATAGTGGATGGAGAGGGAAATCCTCTTGAGGATATTCGCTATTCCCTTGTTCCTCCCGAGGGAGGATTGAGGGAAATCAAGCCTTTTGGCTGGATGGGAGAGGCGGAGCCGAAGGGCGGTGAGGAATTCGCCTTTGATAGGGATGTCAGAACTCGTTGGTCATCAAATAGACCGATGGAGCCCGGGATGTTTTACATCCTGGATTTGGGGAGGGAGGAGGAGATAAGCCAGATAGTCTTGGATTCCTCCCTTTCGCCGGGAGATTATCCGAGGGGTTTGAGGGTGGAGGTCTCGCTTGATAAGAATAGCTGGCAGAAGGTTGCGGAGATGGATGCTGAGGAGGTTGAGAAGAGGCAATGGAATGGTATATTGGGGCTTGATTTCCCCGGGGTCAGGGCGAGATACATAAAGCTGACGCAGCTCGGCTCCAATCCCTTCCTCTTCTGGTCAATCCACGAGATTTATCTTTATTGAAAGAATTTCCAAAAATCTTATAATTTATTAAAAATGGCAAAAAGGATTGAAGAGCTGGTTCGGCGCTGGGCTATAAGCATAAACGAGGAATTGAAAAATCTTCTTCCCCGTAATCCAAACGAGGAAGAGTTTCGCCACATAATTGACCGTTACCTTGAGGAATTCTGTTGTGAAGCGGGAATTAATCCTCTTGCTCACTTTGAATATACTTTAGCAAGCGGACGGGCAGACGCTGTTTTCAATAGATTTGTTATTGAATATAAACGTCCAGGGGTTATTAGGAAGCCTCGCGATACAGCAACGAATAGAGCTGTTGAGCAATTGAAGGGTTATATACAAGGGATTTTTAGAAGGGAACGCCAACAATTGGAAAGGCTCGCTGGTGTAGTCTTTGACGGCTATTACATCATATTTATTCGCTATGTTGGGGGTAATTGGGTTGTTGAGGAGCCATTAGAGGTCAATGTTGACACCTTAACGCGGTTTCTAACCTGGCTCGCGGGATTAGCATCTGGCATAGCTTTGACATCAGAAAACCTCAATCGGGACTTTTCTATTGAGCAACTCAGAACGCAGAATATCCTTCGTAATCTTTACCTCGCCGCCGCGCAAAATATTAGAGACGAGAATAGCTTCGTTTCCAAGCTGTTTGAGCAATGGCGTCTTTTCTTCAGCGAAGCGATCGATTATTCCGAAGCATTCGGCGGTGGCAGGCTTGAACAATTGAGAAGATGGGTGCGTAAGGCTAGTTTGGAAATCAAAAAAGCGGAAGACGCGGAATGTTTCTTCTTTGTGCTTCATACATACTTCGCTTTCCTCACGAAATTACTTGCTTGGCTCGCTCTTTCTCGCCATCTTGCTCTCCGCATCGGCGCACCCTCCTTCTCTGAACTTGTAAGCTCGGAAGGGGAGGTTTTGCGTCGTAAGTTGGGGGAAATGGAATCGGGAGGAATCTTTCGTGCCTACGGCATTCACAACCTCCTTGAAGGCGACTTCTTCTCTTGGTATTTATATGCTTGGAACCCCCAGCTTGAGGCGACAATCAAGGAGATTCTTCGCCGATTGGATGAATATGACCCAACCACCCTCACGCTGATTCCCGAGGAAACGAGAGACCTCTTCAAGAAGCTCTATCATTATCTTTTGCCAAGAGAGATAAGGCATAATTTAGGGGAGTATTATACGCCAGATTGGCTCGCCCAGCGTCTATTAATCCAATTGGATAACGAATTATTCGCTACAGACCTAAGCAAGCTCAAGCATTCACAGGAAATTAACCTGCGAAAAAAGCTTTTAAATACCCGCTTCATAGACCCAGCCTGTGGCTCTGGAACATTTCTTGTTCTCGTCATCGCTCGGATGAGAGAATTGGCAAAAGCTCTCTTCATCCCAGATGAACAATTATTGGAGACTATCTTACAAAATGTCGCGGGAATAGACTTAAATCCCTTGGCTGTTCTCACTGCAAGGGTCAATTATCTTCTCTCTATAGCGGACCTATTGCAATATAGAAGGGGAGATATCAATATTCCCGTGTATCTTGCGGATTCCGTATATACTCCGGCAATGAGCCAGGAGCTTTTCACTCAGGAAGCCTATCAATTTCCAACATCCGTGGGCAAATTCTTTGTTCCCGCTTCTCTTTGCCAGCCTCAAATATTTGACAGATTTTGTAGCATCTTGGAAGACAGCATCAAGTCGGGTTTAGAATTTAATATATTCCTTCAACACTTACAAACTTACTTTAAAGATAAATTGCAATTAGACGAAAAAGCAATTTTTCATTTACGAGAGTTATACGAGAGGATTTATAAACTTCACAGGGAGGGGATGGATGGTCTCTGGGCACGCCTCTTGAAGAATAATTTCGCCCCCTTGACGCTTGGTGAGTTTGATTATGTGATGGGAAATCCTCCCTGGGTAAATTGGGAGAATTTGCCCGACCAGTATCGGCAAGAGATAATGCCGATTTGGCAACGCTATCGCCTTTTCCCTCACGGTGGCATGGATGCCATCTTGGGTAAAGGAAAGAAAGACATTTCAATGCTTATGACCTACACAGTAATGGACAAGTTGCTCAAAAAGGGCGGGAAGTTGGGGTTCATCATAACCCAATCTGTTTTCAAAACCTCGGGGGCAGGGCAGGGCTTCCGTAGATTCTCCATTCCCCAAGCTGATGGTAAGGAGATACCTATTTCCGCCCAATTCGTTGACGATATGGTTGAACTCAACCCCTTTGAAGAGGCTTCTAATAGAACAGCAGTTATGATATTGAAGAAGGGAGAGAAGACAAGGTATCCAGTTCAATATATGCTTTGGAAGAAGATTAGGGGAGCGCGCTTCACCTATGATAGCACTTTAGAAGAGGTTCTCAATTCTACTAAGCGGCTTCAATTTCAGGCTGAACCCGTCAATCCCTCCGACCCAACCTCTCCTTGGCTTACCGCCCGTGCAAAAGTTCTAAAAGCCATTCGCAAAGTTCTCGGGCAGTCGGATTATGAAGCGCATGAAGGTGTTAATTCTGGCGGAGCAAATGCGGTCTATTGGCTTGACATAGCAATGAAACGCCCGGATGGATTGGTGGTAGTGAGGAATTTAACGGAGGGATCAAGGAGAGAAGTTGAGGAGGTATCTGAACCGATTGAACCCGACTTAATCTATCCACTTCTCCGAGGGCGTGATGTGAAGCGTTGGAAGGCAAATCCTTCCGCCTACATCCTGATGGTCCAAGACCCAGAAAAGAGGAGAGGAATAGATGAGGAGATTTTGCAGAAACGATATCCGTGCACTTATGGTTATCTTAAAAGATTTGAGGAAACTTTAAAAAGACGACCTTCTCGCGGAGTCTCTGATATGATAAAAAAGGGAGCACCCTTTTATACGATGTTTTCTGTTGGCAATTACACCTTCGCTCCTTGGAAGGTGGTGTGGCGAGAGCAAGCCAGAGTTATGACAGCTGCTGTTATCGGAGAGAAAGATGAAAAACCTATAATCCCCGACCACAAACTAATGTTGGTCGATTTCACAAACCCTAAAGAAGCACACTATGTTTGTGGCTTATTAAATTCATCAATAAGCCAGGTTGTTTGCCTTTCATATGCAGTTGAAATTCAGATGGACCCTCATATTCTTGAAAACATTAGCATCCCCCGATTTGACTCTCAAAATCCCCTGCATCAGCGGTTAGCGGAGCTATCGGAAGAAGCTCATAGCGCTGCTTTGAGAGATGATGACAAGAGAATAAGGGACATAGAGGGAGAGATAGATAGGCTAGCCGCTGAAATCTGGGGTTTAAGCGAGGAAGAGCTTAGGGAAATTCAGAGAAATTTAAGGGAGTTAGGAGGGATGAACGATGATTAAAGGGTTGATGGGTTTGCGTGATGTTCTCAGGGAAGTCGCCAAGGATGTCAAGGTACTTCCAGCCGTGGGCGGCGCCATTGAGGACTTGGAAAGACCCGATTTTGAGGAAAGAGAAGACCAAGCTCTTAACGAGGATGAGAAAATATTTGAAACAATCTTTGAGCGGGATTCTTCTGGTCAGCGTCCACCCCTCTACCGTCCCACGCCACCCAGGGGGAGAAAATACCGAACCTTCTTTCGCTATTTCTTAGATGGCTCATTTCGCTCATATTTCCTCGGCACAGCCTTGGAAAATGAGAGGGAAACGCCCGTCCATTTCGCTCAAATCGGTGCCTGTGTTCTCAGGCGTGAAGATGATGGGTCGGTGAGAAGGGAAGCGTTGCGAGTTGAAAATATCTTATTGGCAGGAAAACAGAGACTTTCTGACTCCATCTGGAAGAAGTTGGAAGAGCTTTCCCAACAAGTCGATGTCAAGCTATTAGACCTCACTGAAAAGGACATTGTCAGTGGGATTCTATCCGATTTCGACCTGCGGAATAAAGCAGGAGGAAAAGTTAGATACGCTATGCGTCGTTTAGAAGCGGAGATGATAGAAAGCATTCTGGATAGATTATCTAGGGAGGGTAATTGGCTCATCGCCGATGGCTCCCTTATGTTTGACCCAATCCTTGAAATTCTCTCAAAGAGAGAAGAGATAATGCCTGTAATCGGGGTATCAAAAAATTTCCGCAAGGACCCTCAATTCACATATGGTCGTGGACCACGAGCAGAGCGCTATTCTATTTATGAATTGCTGGCAGATTTAAAGGAGGAGCATCGAACAGCTGTTTTCAGTGCCCGTGAGGGGGAAGTTGTATTCTGGTATGTCCGCCTGCGGGAGCAAAAACATCTTGATTATCCTTTGATGGGTGTGGTAAAAGTTGAGCTCGTCAACCCTAAAGCGGAACCAGTTCCTTCCGATTTAATAGACGAGATTTCCCAAGCCTTGGTAGCTGAAAGAAATGTAACACCTCACGGACAGGACCGCAGATGGCATGCCCATATTTACCCCATATTCCTTGCCGAAAGAGCGGTAAAAGAGAGCCTTTTCTCAAGAGAAGTAGTCCAACAATTTTTGAAATGGAGGTGATTAAGAATGATGGAAGAGCGTCCAATCATCGGGCTTTCCTCGGCAACGGCAAATCAGCCCAACACTTCCGATGACTTTTCTTTTTGGCTCGCCCCTGGCGTAATCGTTAATCCATTTGATATCGTGGAAGCAGAACAAGTCGCTCCAAATGGAGGCACAAGCAGAACATACGGCATTGTGACGACGCTTGAGCACACCACAGATGCGCCAACTCACCTTACAAATTTTATCTCAAACGATTTCGGGCAAGTAAGTAGCGAGCCTAATACCATCCGCCAAGGCACGACGGTGGCTCGTGTAGCGGTTCTCTCCAACGACCAAGACATCTATATGCCTGTTCTGAATGACAGACCTGTTAGATTCGCAGACGAAATAGGTATTCATACAGCTTTAGGAATTGACCAAATTCCCGAACGCTACAGGGTTCCGGCTGGGCTTATTGAGATGTCAAACGGAACAAGGGCGGTTGTTTATCTTGATAGCAGATATATCCTCGGTCCCGAAGGCGCACATATAAACATAACCGGCATCTCCGGTTTAGCCACGAAAACCTCATATGCGATTTTCCTCATCCAATCAATCCTTCAGAAAGTTGAAAATCGTGAAAAGATTGGTGTGATTATTCTTAATGTCAAGCACGGCGACCTGTTGAGCATTGACCAACCTCCGCCAAAGGGTTTACCTCCAGAACAACATGAATTATGGGAAGCTTTAGGGCTAATCCCTCAGCCATTCTCCAATGTTCGCTATCTGCTTCCTCACGGCAAAGATACGCCAACTACTGGTCGCCCAAACAGTTTCAGAATCCCTGGGAGCAATTGGTTTATATACGCTTATTCTCTCGCAGATACCTACGACAAGTTGGACCTTCTTCTTTCCCACATCCCCGACCCCTGGGATACCATCGGTGCGCTAATTGGTGAAATACAACAAGGTCTATCCGACCCAAGAACTGGTCAATTTGGTCCGAGAGGAATTTGGGAAAATGTCAGAAATTGGGATAGCCTTCTCAATGGTCCACCCCTGGTAAAAGACGGGCAACCACAACGAATAGGCGATGTTAGGGATGTATCAGTAGGGAGATTTAGACGCCTACTGAGGAGAATTGTGCAAACACGCCAGACGGGAATTTTCGTCAGAGAACGAGAAAGACATATTAAGAACCTTAGCCAAGAAATCGCGAAAATAAAAGGCGGGGAAACGATAGTAGTTGATATCGCAAAGCTCGCGGATGATGAGCAGACATTAGTTTTCGGAGATATCCTCCGAACGATATATGCACTTTATGCTGAGGAGAGCGGTGATAACGAAAATCTTCCCGAAAAAGTGATAATTTTCGTTGACGAATTGAACAAATATGCACCTGCGAAGGAAAAAGAGTCCCCCATCATAGAGCAAGTTTTAGATATAGCCGAAAGAGGTCGTTCTCTCGGTGTTGTTCTCTTTGGCGCAGAGCAGTTTATGAGCGCTGTTCACGAGCGAGTTGGGGGCAACTGTTCAACTATTGTTGTCGGAAGAAGCGGCACCTCTGAGCTATCTTCACCAGCATACCGTTTTCTTGACCCTGCTGTTAAATCTAATATCGCGAGGCTTGAACAAGGCGAATTGGTCATCAGCCACGCAACCTTCCGCCAACCCCTCAAAATCCGCTTCCCACGCCCTGCCTATCTTCAGGAAGGTAGCGAATAGACTTTATCTCAACTTATAGACTATTTCTACGCTGACTCGGAGGGCGTTGGCTTCTACGCTCTGAGGGAAGGGAAGATAGGGCTCCGCTTTCTTCACTGTATCAACAGCGGAATCGTCAAGGAGCTTGTAACCTGAGGAATTGACGACCTTTACATCCGAGACGGTGCCATCCCTTTTCACTACGAAGGAGACCTTCACAGTTCCCTCCATCCCGCTCAGCTTCGCCTGATAGGGATATTCCTTATTTGTATTTATCTTCTTGTATATCATCTTTTGGAACTCCGCTATCTCCTTCGGGTCTATCTGCTTCTTGGGGGCTGGCGGAGGAGGTGGTGGCGGAGGAGGGGGAGGAGCAACTTCCTCTTTGGGCTTCTCCACTGGTGGAGGAGGCGGCGGAGGTGGTGGCGGCTCTTTCTTCTCTTGAGGTGGAGGAGGTGGCGGTGGTGGAGGTGGTGAGGAAGGCATCGCCGGCTTATCGCCTGAACCACCCACCCCAGGAGCGCTGCCGCTTCCTCCCAAACCCGGTCCAGTGGCTCCCGGCTCGGGCTTGGGTATTCCTCCCACAACAAATTCTCCCTCACCAGGGGTCGTCTTCGCAAGAACCTGAGCTGCTCCGCCTCCCGGCGTCTGGGATGCCGGCTTCTCATCGGGAAGCCAAGGGGAGCGAACGATGTTCTTCGCTAAATCCTGATTTCTCCGAAATTCCCTTCTAACCTCCTTAGCCACTTGTCTACTCTGCTTAAAAATCTGCGCCCTCTTTTCGAGCTCCTGACTCTTCTGGGAGGGATTGCGAATCCTCGCGTAGATGGGAGGAAGCTGGAGTGTGGGAGGTGGACAGGTAGGACAAGCCTCAAGGAATTTCCCTGCCATCGGCAGAGCAACGATATGAAGGGAGAAGGAAACAGCGAAAGCTGTTGCCCATATCCTCTTTTTATTTACGAAATTGAAATCCAGTCTCTTCATTATTTGACCCTCGCATTAGAAGGCGGTGATTTGAGTTCAGCTGCCAAAGCTATGTAATCCAAACCAGAGAGGCGAACCGCATCCAAGACATCTATGACCTTTCCATAGGGAACATTCCTATCACCGCTGACTATCACAACTATCTTTTGATTTCTCTGAGCTTCCTCCGTCAACCTATCAAGCAGACGCTCAACCGTTACCTCCTCCCCACCGAGATAAACCTTGCCATCCTTGGTTATGAATATAGCGATTTGCGTCTGTTCTTGGGGAGCAGCGGTTGCTGCTTGGGGCAAGGAGATGTCAATTCCCGTTCCCGTGACGATAAAGGAGGCGGTCATCATAAAGATGATGAGGAGAACGAGCAATATGTCGTTGAAGGGAACCATATTAATTTCCCAGAAAATCTCCCTTTTCTTTCTCATCCTTCCTCCTTCATTTTGAGAAGAAACTCGTTTTGCCTAATCTCCAAAGATTCCACTATCCTTCCCGTGAGGGAGCGATAGGCATTGTAAAGGGTTACAGAAGCTATTGCAACAGCCAATCCCGCAGCGGTGCAGACAAGAGCCTCAGCGATACCCGCTCCCACTACCGCTATCCCCGCCGAGCGGTAAACGGATATGGAGTGAAAGGCATTCATTATTCCCAAAACCGTTCCGAAGAGACCGATGAAGGGGGCAACAGCACCAACCGTTGCGAAGAAGGGAAGATTCCTCTCAAGGAAAAAGGAGACCCTTGAGAGGTTAAGCTCCATCAGCTTCTCGTTCTCCTTCTCGCCAGGATTGGAGAAATGAAGCTCAACCAATGGATTTGATGGGGAGGGGAAGAACGCCTTTGCCGATTTATTGCTTTTGAATTTAGCCTCAAAATCGGAAAGAAATTTCTCCAGCTCTTTCCTAAACCTGCGATAGAGGAGCGACCTCTCCACTGCAACAGCAATAACGATGAGGGAGAGGGCGAAGAGGATATACATCGTGAAGCCGCCGTGTTGAAAGAGGAAACTCATCGCATTCATTTTTAGGCGCTTGCTCCTTTCCTTATATCAATTATCTTTCCATCTTCCATTTCAACACCCATAGTTGCCCTCTCCAAAATGCGAGGGTCATGGGTGGCGATTATAACCGTGCAACCCCGCTTGTTCGCCTCCCATAGAAGGTCTATTATCTGCTGGCTCGTCTTTCTATCAAGGTCGCTCGTCGGCTCATCCGCTATCAGAATCTCCGGATTGTTGACGAGCGCTCTCGCGATTGCCACCCTCTGCTGCTCGCCTCCGCTCAGCTCAACGGGAAGCTGGTTCCAAAGCCTCTCATTCGGCAATATCTGTCTCAATATTTCCGTTGCCCTTTTCCTCTTCTCGCTCTCCGGCATAGGCACGGGCACGAGTGGGAAAAGGACATTCTCAAAGGAGGTTAGGGTTGGAATGAGATTGAAGCCCTGGAAGATGAACCCAATCTTCTTTCGCCTATATTCAGCCAGTCTCTCCTCATCCTGAGCGGTGAGGTCAAGCGAATCCACGATAATCTTACCGGAGGTTGGCTTGTCCAATCCACCAATGAGGTTTAAAAGGGTCGTCTTTCCCGAGCCGGATACTCCATAGATTACCACGAATTCCCCTTTATCCACATCCAGACTAACTCCATCTAAAGAACGAATCTCCAAATCCCTTTTTCTATAAATCTTTGTGACGTTATCAACTTTTATCAAGGGCATTTCTTTCACCTCCTTAAATAGCCCTGATAGCCCGTGCGGGCTCAAGGGCGGCAGCCTTCCGAGAAGCGAGATACCCGGAAAGCACGCCCACGACTATGGAGACGAGAAGGGCTGTAATGACAATCCAAGGATATACCTGCATAGCAACTTTCAGGTTCTCCGGTGGAGCAGCAGCGGGGACACAGGAAGCAGGAATTACATTATGAGGCAGTTTGAACACAGCTGTAGAAGCATATATATAGGCGAGGATATAGCCAACTATGATACCTAAAATACCGCCAATCGTCGTTTGGACAGCCATCTCCGTCATCATAAGCTTTGAGATATCCCCGTTTCTCCAACCCAAGGCTTTCATTATCCCTATTTCCCTCGTTCGCTCCCCTATGGAGGCAACAGCCGTCCTCATCACCAATATAGCTACACCTATAACGACCAATATGCTGAGAACTTTAATCATTTTCTGGGCGACAGTGGAAACTCCCGTTGTGTCGGGAAGTATTGTCTCAGCGGTCATAATTTTTATCTGCTCCTTCGGCTTCAATCCCGTCGCCTGGGCTATCAGCTTCATTATCTTTGGCTTTACTTCATCCGCCATCTTGGGATTATCCAGTTTGACGAGTATCATATTAACTGCGTCTTTGGGGAAATTGGGCTGGTTTTCGTGAACGAGTTCCTTTGCTGTTGAGAGGGGGATATATATCTCCGCCTCAGCCACACGGGGAACTCCTCGCATATCGGCTATTCCTATAATCTCAAAATCCTTATAACCAAGCTCTATATGGTCTCCAATCTTCAAATTTTTCGCTTGAGCAAATCTCTTATCCACAATGGCTGCATATTTATCATCTAAGCTGAAGGATCGTCCCTCTGTAACCGCATACATCTGCCCAGCTGCTGGGGCGAGGGAAAGTGGTCCGATGGAGGGATTTGCAACATCAACTCCGCAGCAGTTATACATCGGATTTTTGTCCTCAGGATGATAATCCCAGAAGAGAAGGACTCCGCTAACCCCTTTTACTCCCGAGATTTGGCTTATCTGCGGCAATAGGCTATCGGGCAGGGCGCCAAGATGTCTGGCTTGGCGAATCTTTTTGAACGGACCGGGCTCAACGAATGCGGTAACCGCTAAATCCGTTCCTGCTGTCTTGAAGGGAATCATCATAGCATCTCTGAAGAATTGCATAATCGCAAGGGCGGCTACGAGAAGAAGGATGCTTAAGAATATTCCAGCGATGGTCAAAGTGGAGCGAGCCTTCCTTCTCGTTATCTCCTTCCAAGCATAAGCGAACATAGGATTTCACCTCCAAAAGTGATTATAGCGAGGGAAAATGTCAATTTCGTGTCAAATTTATGATAGAATGGTGATATTGAAAATAATTTGCAAAAAGTTAAATGATAAAATTAAACATAGAGGATTTCCATCATTAAGAGCGAAGTGTGGAAGGATCTTTTTGAGATTGCCACGCCCTCCTTCGGCGGGCTCGAAATGACAGGCTTTTTGGTCCGTCCTTTTGTCATTGCAAGGAGCAAAGCGACTCCGCAATCTCACACCATTGCAGGCAGAACCTTTCTGTCATTGCTGGCATTGGTATAGGTTTTGGAAACGGAGGAGGGACGAAAGGGAAAATAGCGATTGAAAGAAAATAAAATCTATTTCTTTTCTAATCTAGGGGATGAAAAGGAGGTATCGTGTGTGTGAAAATAAATTTTATAATTTGGATCTATGAGGATAGTCACATAAGAGTGGAGGAGAGCAATACCTTTCTAAAAACCTATACCCATAGATGCGAGCCTGAACGCTAACGCGTTCAGGCGTGGCAATTTCGATTTTAAGGTGAAAAAAGTAAAAGAATCGAGATTGCCACTGCTTCCCTTACTGGAAGCCTCGCAATGACAAAGGAGTTGCTTGCCACGCCTCCCTTCGAGAAGCTCGCAATGACAAATTGGATGTGAAAGGCGTGATTATCGCTGGCTCCCGGAGGGAACCCTTGCAATGACAATCTGATTGGTTGTCCTACCTAAATGGGGACTTGAAAACTACGGCTGTCCTTGGCTTATTAAAAGCGAGAAAAGGCGATAGGCTAAGAATATCAGAAAGGAAAGGGAAACGAGCCAGAGAATATATCTTCTTATTGAGGGGACTCTATGGGATTTCTTTTTCCCTATCTCATCTAATCTCGTCCGATAGAATCTCTCTTGCGGCGCCAGCCTTATCGCTTCCCTATATTCCTCTATCGCTGATTTCACATCCCCTTTCCTCTCCATTATATCCCCCAAAAGGGAATGGGCATCCGCATTGAAGGGGTCGTTCTCAATCGCCAATCTGCATTCCCTCTCCGCATCATCGTATCTCTTATTTGCCAAATGGAGGCTTGCGGAAAGGAGTATCTGGGCTATCTCCTTCTGAGAGGCTGTGGGAAGTCTTGAGCCACATACCCTGCAAAACTTGCTATCCTTACTGTTAACCGCTTCGCAATATGGGCAAATTATCGTGTCATTCATTTCACATAAGGAATAATATACGGTCCTTCCGAGATCACCGCTAACTTCGCATCCTTCCCATAGCTCTCAAGCACTTCAATTATCGTCTTCTCCAAATCCTCCGCTCGTTTGACGAAGCAATGCTTTATCTCCTCGTCGCTCAATCCATCGGTGTAAAGATAGACATCCTTCGCTTTCTTGTAAACCTTGGCGAGTTCCTCAACTTCCCACTGGTCAATTATGAAATTGGCGGGGTCATACATCCTCTCAACAGTCTTCTCCAAGGATTCCGAGCTCCAAAGGAGGGTCCTGAACTCCTCGCTTCCCACCCCCTCTGAACAGGAGGAGGCTATGATGATTGTCCCGCCCGGCTTCAATATGGGAAGAGCGCCCACCATTCCCTTAACCGTTTGATAGAAGGTCGCATCAAGTGGAGCGCCTCCTCCATGTGTGAGGACGACCTCTACCGGCTCATCTATTCCCACCTTGACGAACTTATCCACGAACTTAACCCCTTCCTCCCAAGCCTTTTCCAAATCCCCGGTGAAAACGCCTGTTACCTTTCTTTCCCTATTTATTGTGACATTCAAGATGAAGTCGGCGCCCGCTATCTTCGCTATCTCCAATGCTTCCTCATGGAAGGGATTGCCCTCTATGATCCCGTTATCAGCGTTGGGATGCTCAAGGAAATGGGGACCGTGTTGAATCTTCACAGTATCAACTCCCGATATGCCGGGACATATGCTCTTTCTTCCTCCTGAATAACCCGCCATAAAATGGGGCTCAATGAGACCGGTCAATATCTTCAAATCCGCCTCCAAATACAATCTATTGACCCAGACCTCCGTTCCCCGCTTGGTCTTTCCCAAGAATCTCTGTTGCGATTTATCCCTTGCTATGTGATTTTCTATGCGATAATTATCCATTATCTCCTTCCCCACCATTCTCTCCAATTCCTCTCCCAGATTGGGGCGATGGAGACCAGTGGCTATCAATATCAAAATATCTTCCCTTCTTATTCCCGCTTCCTCCAAATAGCTTAAAAGGGGAGGAAGGATGATACGATTCGGAACGGGACGCGTTATATCTGAGATGACAACGCAGGCTGTCTTCTTTCCTCTCGCAATCTCCTTTAAGGGAGGAGAGGCGATGGGATTATCAAGTAGTTCCCTAATCCTCCCCTCCACATCCTCCAAAGCTGGAGCATCCTTGCTGTGCAGAACAGTCTTCACCCTCTCCGCTGGAAGCTCCAAAAGTAGCTCCTTCTCGCCATACAAAAGCGATACCTTTACTCTCTCGCCTATCATCTCATTCTCACCTCCCAGCTATAGGGAATATTGGGGTCGTTCCAAGGGAGGCGATATTCGTCGGGATTTTCCCTGTTATATGGTTCCGTGGGGACATTTATCACATAAGCGTCGCCCTCCCCAACCGCCTTGAAGCCGTGGGCTACCATAGGGGGTATCTTTATTAGAAGGGGATTGAGCTCACCGATGAAGAATTCGTTTATCTCTCCTTTCGTAGGGGAATCCTCTCGCAGGTCATAGAGTGCAACTTGAGCCATTCCCTTGACTACGGCGAAATGGTCCGTCTGCAATTTATGATAATGCCACGCCTTCACGACGCCTTTATAGCAAACCGTCAGATAAACCTGCCCGAATCTCTCAAATATCTCATCATCACATCTTAATATCTCCATCAGCCATCCCCTATCATCGGGAATGGGCTTAAGAACCTTTATTTTCACTCCTTCTATCAATCTCATCACATCACCTCCAATATGCTCTTATCTCCCGCGATGAACTTATAGCTCAGAGGACGCCCCTCCGTCCTCTTTAAGATAACCCCTTTCCCAAGAATCGTATCCGCCAACCTTCCCTTTAGATTTATAATACATCCATCAAGAATTATTGAATGCTCTATCTCCGTCTCCTTCACCTTCACATCATTTCCTATGGAGGTGAAGGGACCGATATAGGAATCCTCAATCAAACAATTTTCTCCGATGACGAGGGGACCGCGCAACACGCTATTCCTTATCATACTCCCTACACCAATTTTCACCCTCCCGGAAACCTTTGTCAAGTCATCAATTTCTCCCTTTATCTCCTCATCTATCTCCTCCAAAACCAACCTATTTGCCTCAAGCAAATCCTCCGCCATTCCCGTATCCTTCCACCATCCCTTTATTATGTGATAGCTAACCCTATATCCATTATCTATCAACCATTGGATTGCATCCGTTATCTCCAGCTCTCCCCTCTTTGAGGGTTTAATCTCCCTACAGGCGGAGAAGATGTTGTGGTTGAAGATGTAGCAACCGACGAGGGCGAGATTGCTTGGTGGAGGCTTGGGCTTTTCCAACAATTTGACAATCCTTCCCCCTTCCACAACTGCGACGCCGAACTTCTCAGGATGCTTTGAGGGCGATAAAAGGACGAGGGCATCGGGTTTCTCCCTTTCATATTCCTCAACGAAGCCTTTTATCCCCTCCTTTATGATATTATCTCCCAAGAACATAACGAACGGCTCATCCCCAAGGAAATGACGAGAGACCTTCACCGCATGGGCGAGACCAGCTGGTGTTTCCTGTTCAATATAAGTCAGCTTTATTCCCCAACGAGAGCCATTCCCCACCGCCTTGATTATCTCCCCCTTCGTCTCGCCCACTACAATCCCTATCTCCCTTATTCCCGCCTCAAGGAGCGTCTCAATCGCATAGAAAAGAACGGGTTTGTTGGCGACGGGAAGAAGTTGCTTTGCTGATGTATAAGTGAGGGGTCTCATCCTTTCCCCTCTCCCACCGGATAAGATAAGCCCTTTCATCAAATCCTCACCTTCGGGGCATAGAAGATGTGGAAGAGGGATTTAATCGCCGCCGCCACGGGAGTTGCCATAAACATTCCTAAGATGCCGAAGAATTCACCCCCGATGAATACCGCGATTATTATCGTTACCGGATGAAGCCTCATCTGATGCCCGATGAAAAGGGGGAGAATGAATTTGGAGTCTATGAATTGAAGGAAGGAGAAAAAGGCGAGGACATAGAGGGAAAGTATGGGCGATTTGATGAGGGCTAAGAGAACGATAGGGGCGCCACCTGCAATAGGTCCAACGACGGGAATCGCCCTTGTTATTCCGGCGATGACGCCGAGAAAGAGGGGAAAATCCATACCTAAAATGGCAAGACCTCCCCAGACTGTAATCCAGAGAATGAGGCAAGCTAAAAATTGCCCAACGATGTATTGACGGAGAGCCAAATCCATTTCTCTCAATATGAGAAGCGCCTTGCGAGTATATTTTGGAGGGATGAAAAGGAAAAGCTCTCTTCTCAATCCCTTCGCCCCTATTGCTAAATAAAAAGCTATGATTGGGATGAGGAAAACCTCCAGGATGTGCCCGAACGCGGATACCGTTTTCCGGACAATCCATTGAATCCCCTTAGAAATATACTCTGTGATTTTTGCGAATTGGTCAGCAATCATTTTCTGATACGGGTCAGGTAGCTTTAGGAGTTTTTTCTGAAAATCCTCTGCGATGTTCAGCAAATCGGTGCTATATTTCGTTAAGTTCACCTGCAAGCTTCTCGCCTCGCCTATAAGAGGGCTCACGAGAAAATAAGAGGCGCCAACGGCGATGCAGAGCGTAGCTATTATCACTATAATCGCGCTGATTGTTCTCCTCGCACCGCCTTTTATCCTCCCCCAAAATCTCCTTTTCTGAAGCCATTTGATGAAAGGAGCGAGACAATAATATAGGATAACCGCGATGATAACTATGAGGACGAGAGAGCGAATCCTCCAGAGGAAATAACCTACAAGGGCGATTAATATCAGACGCCAGAGGAAAGTGGTGAAAAGCTCTCTCCTACCTAACATATCGGCTCAAACTCCTCAACTTTTTCCTTCCTCCAACCAAGAAAGTAGAGGATTGCCTGATAAACTCTATCTTTCGCCTTTCCATCTCCAAATATTTTCACCTTCCTTGACATTTTTGCATATTGTTCCTGAGATTGCAAGAGTTTTCTGCTTTCCTCAAGGATTTTATCCTCATCCGTCCCCACTAAAACCCCGCAACCAGCCTCTACTACTTCTGGACGCTCTGTTACCTCCCGTAAAATCAAGACCGGCTTTCCCAAATATGAGGCTTCTTCTTGTATTCCACCTGAATCGGTCAAGATAAAGTAGGCGTTCTGCATAAGCTTGACGAAGGGTATAAACGAGAGCGGCTCAAGGAGATGGATTCTTTCCCCATTTAAAATCGGCTTAACCGTCCTCCTCACAATGGGATTTCTGTGCATCGGGAAAATGAGCTCCAAGTCCTTGAACTCCTCCAATAATTTCTTAACCGCCAAAGCGACTCTTCTCATAGGCTCTCCCCAATTCTCCCTTCTATGCATCGTTAAGAGGATGTAGCGTCCTTTGGGAGAAATAGGAAGCTCGCAGTTCTTCTCCAAAGCAATCTCCAAAGCATCTATCACCGTATTGCCTGTAACGAATATCCTCTCCTCCTCTATCCCTTCCCTTAAAAGATTCTCTTTAGCCTTTCTCGTTGGAGCGAAATGCAAGTCCGCTATATGAGTTGTCAATCTCCTGTTTATTTCCTCGGGAAACGGTGCGAACTTATCGTTTGTTCTCAATCCTGCCTCAAGATGTGCTACCCTCACCTTTTGATAAAACGCTACGAGGGAGGATATGAAAGTCGTTGTCGTATCTCCCTGAACGATTACCATATCCGGTTTCTCTTTCCTCAATATCTCCCCTACCCTCCTCAACAATCTTGCGGAAAGCTCCTCCAAACTTTGAAGTCTTCGCATAACATTCAGGTCATAATCGGGAATTATATCAAAATCCCTTAAAGCGACATCAAGCATTTCCCTATGTTGGGCTGAGGCGAGGACCTTCACCTCAAATCTGTCATCCTCTTTAAGTTTCTTAATAAGCGGTGCCATCTTTATCGCATCTGGTCTCGTTCCCACAACACAAATAATCTTCATTTTTCAACTCCTCGCTAGAAACAGGGCTAAGCCGGAGAAGAGAATGGTGGCTAAATAGAGAATAAGCACTGCTTCCCTCTCGCTGTATCCTCTGTTTAAGAGCGTAAAATGAATATGTTCCCTATCCCCTCTGAAAGGGGAGCGTCTATTAGCTATCCTCTTTGAGGTGACGAAAAGAGCGTCCATAATGGGAATGGCTAAGACGAAGAAGGGAACGCCTATTGAGACGAGGAGGGCGGTTTTGACCGCTCCCATCACGGCGAGGACGGCTATCGTGTAGCCAAGAAACATCGCTCCCGTGTCCCCCATAAATGTCTTCGCCGGGTAAAAATTGAAGGGAAGAAAGCCAAGACAAGAGCCAGCAAGTATGAGGAAGAGAAGAGCGACTTCAATTCTCTGAAGGAAAAGAGAAAGGGCGAAAAGTGCTCCCGAGGAGATGGCACATATACCCGCTGCTAAACCATCCAAGCCGTCAATGAAATTTATCGCGTTTATAAGTCCCACAATCCAGAAGAAAGTCCCTATCGTTCCTATGATCCCCAAGCGGATATATCCTCCACTGAAGGGCGATGATAAAAGTGAAACCTTTAAACCCATCGCGATAGCAAGGCAAGCGACGATAGTTTGACCGATGAACTTGAGATAAGCGGGAAGCTCAAATATATCGTCCAATATTCCCAGAATCACTATCAACCCACCACCTACAATGACCGCATTGTATCCACTCTCCCAGCTTATGATTCCCTTCAGCCGAAGGAACAAGGAAGTGATTACGAAGGAAAGGAAGATAGCTAATCCGCCAAGCTGAGGAATGTATCCCTTATGACGCCTTCGTTCATCGGGGACGGCAAGAGCGCCAGCCTTTTTCGCAATTAAAATGGAAAGAGGAGTCAGGAGAAGGGAAAGAACAAAGGCGATGAGAAAGAGGACAAAGGGATGGAATTTCATTTTATCTTTATCAGCTCCACTTTCGCCTCTCTCAGCATCTGCTCAGCCAATTCATCGGGATAAGGTTCCTCAAAGATTATCCTCTTAATTCCCGCATTGATAAGCATCTTCGCGCAAGTTATGCAGGGCTGATGGGTGCAATAGAGAGTAGCTCCCTCAATTGAGACCCCGTAATAAGCGGCTTGGATGATTGCGTTTTGTTCTGCATGTAATCCCCGGCAAAGTTCCTGCCTCTCACCCGAGGGAATTCCCAATTGCTCTCTCAGGCAACCGACTTCAAGACAATGGGGTAATCCACGAGGCGCCCCATTATAGCCAGTAGTGAGAATCCTCTTATCCTTCACCAATACCGCCCCCACATGCCTCCTTAGACAAGTGGAACGAGTCGCCACGACCCTCGCAATCTGCATAAAATATTCGTCCCAAGAGGGTCTCGCTAATCCTTCCATAAGCCATCCAATCCTTCATATAGAGGAAATCGCTCGCACAACCTCGCTACCCTCTCCCTTGCCTGCTTCTTTACATTCTCATCATCGGGATGCAATAAAACGCTCGCGATTATATCCCCTATTTCCTCCATCTCCTCCTCGCCCATTCCCCTCGTTGTCAAAGCGGGCGTCCCAAGCCTTATTCCCGAGGTCACCATCGGCTTCTCCTCATCAAAGGGAATTAGGTTTTTGTTGACGGTTATTCCCACTTCATCCAATAGAAGCTCCGCCTGCTTGCCAGTTATCCCTTTCGATTTAACATCCACCAACATAAGGTGGTTGTCCGTTCCACCGGAGATTAGGCGGAATCCCCTTTCAGCCAAGGCTTTAGCCAGGGCTTTTGCGTTTTTCACTATCCTCTCCTGATAAGCCTTGAATTCTGGCGTCATAGCCAGCTTGAAACAAACAGCCTTCGCGGAGATTATATGCATCAATGGTCCGCCCTGCATTCCGGGCATAACCATTTTATCTATGATTTTCCCGAATTCCTCCTTGCAGAGGATGAATCCCGAGCGGGGACCTCTCAATGTCTTGTGAGTTGTTGATGTAACGAAATGGGAATGGGGAACGGGGGAGGGATGGATTCCCGCAGCCACCAATCCCGCTATGTGAGCCATATCAACCATCAGGAGGGCGCCCACATCATCCGCTATCTCCCTGAATCTCTGGAAATCTATAACCCTTGGGTAAGCGGAAGCGCCAGCGATTATCAATTTGGGCTTATGCTGCTGAGCTAAACGATAGACTTCGTCATAATCTATCGTCTCCGTTTCCCTTGAAACTCCGTAGAAGACGACATTATAGAAAATGCCGGAGAAATTAACGGGACTGCCATGGGAAAGATGCCCACCATGGGCAAGGTTCATTCCCATAATAGTATCTCCTGGCTTCAATGTGGCGAAGTAGACCGCCATATTCGCTTGCGTTCCCGAGTGGGGTTGCACATTGGCGTGCTCCGCTCCGAAGAGGGCTTTCGCCCTCTCTATGGCGAGGTTCTCCACGATATCCATAAACTCGCATCCGCCGTAATACCGCCTACCAGGATATCCCTCCGCATATTTGTTCGTCATAATTGAGCCAGCCGCTTCCAAAACAGCGCGAGGAGCGAAGTTCTCGGAAGCAATGAGCTCCAGCTTGTTCCTCTCCCTTGATAACTCACCCTTTATCGCATTCCAGACATCTGGGTCAACTTCCTTCAAAGAAGCCATCATAATTTCCTTTTCTCTCATTCTCTTCTCCTCCTTTTTTCATATTCCTCTATCTTTTTAATCCTTCTTATGTGTCTCTCCGCGCCAGAGAAGGGGGTGTTCAAGAAGACATCCACGATGCTCTTTGCGAGCTCGCTCCCCACTATCCTTGCCCCTATGGCAAGAATATTCGCATCGTTGTGAGTGCGTGCGAAACGAGCGGTCGTCTCATCGGTGCAAACAGCACATCTGATTCCCTCCACTTTATCAGACGCCATACACATCCCTATTCCCGTCCCACAAACAAGTATCGCCCTATCCACCTCTCCTCTCGCCACCTTCTCCGCTACAAGGAATGCTATGTCGGGATAATCGGAGGGATCGGTGCTGAAGACACCACAATCCTCTACATCCCATCCTCTTTCCCTCAGATATCGCTTCAATTCTTCCTTTAAATGGAAGCCAGCGTGGTCGCTGCCGAGAGCAATCCGCATATCCTTATATGGCTTTGACATCGTCCTGCGACAATAGGCGAAATCCCGCTTCCCTCAATAGAGCGCTCGCCCTTTCCTTATCGTCAACCTGTAGGATGAGGATGGCGCTCTCCTTCAGCCTTATCACGCTGGCATAACAATACTCAATATTTATCCCTTCCTTTGCGAGGAGAGAAGTTACGGAGGCTAATCCACCGGGCTTGTCAGGAACATCAACAGCTAATACCTCCGTCTCAATAACCGCATACCCTTCTTTGACAAGAGCTTCCTTAGCCTTTTCCGGCTCATTCGGGATGAATCTAACTACTCCGTAGTCCTTCGTTTCGGCAACCGAAAGCGCCCTAATGTTGATACCTGCTTTGGCAAGGCAATCAGCAACAGCCGCTAATCTTCCCGGCTTATTCTCCAAGAACACGGCTAATTGCCTTATCATTTTCTCTCACCTCCTTCCCTTTGGAATAGTTCCCTTTTATCAATAACCCTTTTCGCTTTGCCTTCGCTTCTCGGTATGCTCCCCGGCTCAGCCAAAGTTAAATTGACCGATATATCAAGAGCGCTCTCCAACGCCTCCTCCAACCTCTGACGCAGTTCCTCCAAGCTCCTCATCTCGTCAGACAAAAACGATTCGGAGACCTCAACCCTCAACTCCAATGTATCCAACCTCCCCTTCTCCCTATCCACTATTATCTCGTAATGGGGAGCTACTCCTCCCACGCTTAGGAGGACGCTCTCTATTTGGGACGGGAATACATTTATTCCCCGCACGATTATCATATCATCAGTGCGTCCTTGTATTCTGGAAAGACGCCAGAAGGTCCTACCACATTTGCAGGGTTCGGGATTTATTGAGCATATATCCCTCGTCCTGTATCTTATCAAGGGAAGAGCCTCTTTCGTGAGGGTAGTGAGAACCAGCTCTCCTTTCTCCCCCGGAGGCAATGGCTCGCCAGTCTGGGGGTCTATTATCTCGGGATAGAACACATCCTCATTTATATGCATTCCATCCTTATATTCACATTCGTTTGCAACCCCTGGTCCGATTATCTCACATAATCCATACATATTGTAGGCATCTATATGGAGCTTCTTTTCAATCTCATCTCTCATCTCTTCAGACCAAGGCTCAGCGCCGAAAATACCGACCCTCAATGGCAATGAAGCGAAATCCACCCCCATCTCGTTTCCCACCTCGGCGATGTATAAAGCATAAGATGGAGTACAGCAGAGGACGGTAGTGCCTAAATCCTGCATAATTTGTATTTGTCTTCTGGTATTGCCAGCAGAAGTTGGTATGACGGTTGCCCCAATCCTCTCCGCTCCCTGATGGAAACCCAGCCCTCCCGTGAATAAACCATAACCATAAGCTATCTGGACGATATCATCTTCGTAAACTCCCACTCTCCAATATGCGCGAGCCATAACCTCTGTCCAAAGTTCCAAATCGTTTTTGGTATAGGGCATAAATATGTTCCTACCGGTGGTTCCAGAGGAGCTCTGTATGCGAACGACCTCCTTCATAGGAACAGCGAGAAGCTTTAGAGGATAGTTATCAACTATATCCTGCTTCGTTGTGAAAGGAAGTTTTACGATATCAGATATATCCTTTATATCCTCTGGCTTTATTTTGAGGGCGTCAAATTTCTGCCTGTAAAAAGGCATTCGCTCATAAACATATTTCACTAACGCCCTTAACCTCTCGGACTGCAGATTCCTCAGTTCTTCCCTGCTCAATCCTTCAACTTCACTATAAAATTGGCTCATTTCTCTACCTCCAACCCTCTACCTTAATGGGAGTACCTTGCTCAGCGGAACGCCAAGCAGCCTCCGTGAGGGCGATTACCCTCAATCCCCAAACCGGAGGAACCTTGTTTTCCTCTTTGCCTTCCACACAATCAAGGAAAGCTTCTATCGGTGGTTTGCCCTCGGGAAGTTCCTTGGGAGTGAAGTATTTGCCATCCTCACCCTGCTGAATCACTTGCCATCCATCCCTTATCAATATCGCTCCCTTCTTCCCCCAAACCCCTATCTCCTCTCCCCAACCCGGATTGTCTCCGATTATGCCAACCGAGCCAAGCATCCCATCATTGAATTTTATTGCGAGGGCGGAAAGGATATCAACCTTCGCTTCCTCCTTCTCCATATAAGCGAAGACTTCAAGTGGACGAGCCTCGGTCAGCCATAACATTGCGTGGACTAAATGGCTTCCTGAATCGTTTATCTGTCCACCACCGCTCAAATGGGGCTCTCCCCTCCAGCTGTAGAGGGCGGCGGGCAGCCAGTTTTGCGCCTGATAGGCAGTGAAGAAAAGGAGCTTGCCCAACTTACCAGAGGATATCTGTTCTTTGGCATAGAGGAAGGCGGGCATAAATCGGCGCTGATAAGCTACCATAACGATTACCCCTTTCTCCTCAGTGAGATTAACCACCCTCTCCGCCTCCGCAACGGAGCAAACCATAGGTTTCTCAACGAGTATATGAAGTCCCTTCTCCAAACAGCCAATCAATTGCTCATAATGGCAAGTATGAGGACTGGCTATTAAAGCCGCGTCCAGTTTTTCTTTCTCCAACAATTCCTCACAATTATTGTAAAGATTTGCATTCTTCAGCTGGGGGAATCGCTTCAATGTGTTATCTAAGGATTTCTGGTCGGGGTCACAAAGAGCCACGATATCGACTCTTTTCCCTAGGAATCCTTTGTCCTGCAGAACTCTGATGTGGGATTGAGCCATACCGCCGGAACCGATGATAGCAAGTCGCATTTGCTCTTTCCTCCTTCTTTGTTTTTTAAAAATTATAACTTAATTGAAAGAGTTATCAATAGAGAGTCAAAAATAATCGCAATTTCTTTAAGGAGAATTGGGGATTTCTTGGCGATTGCGATAAATGTTGCTCGTTCTATACATGGCAATCTCCTTCCGTTTGTCATTGCGAGGCTTCCCGAAAGGAAGCCGTGGCAATCTCCTTTTTTGCTTCATTACTTCGCTTCTCGCAATGACAATTAATCAGGCTGTCCTTGCAAGGCTTCTTGAAAAAGCAAGAGCGATCTAAAAATTACAGATTCCCTCCCACCTCCACCGAAATCCTTTTAGAAGAAAAAAGGACATTTTAAAAACAAGAAGTTCTAAAATTGCTTCTGAATTATACACAATCTTGACTTTTAGCCCCTCCAATCCTAAAATTTAAACAAAAATCTTATCAGATAGGAGGAATCTATGACCGAAAGGGAAGAGCTCTGTAAGAAGGTGTTAGCGGAAGTTAAGGACAAGAAAATTCAGTTCATTGAGCTCTGGTTCGTTGATCTGCTCGGCTTTCTAAAATGCATATCAATAACTTCTGGCGAGCTTGAGGAGGTTTTGAGGCGGGGAAAGGGCTTTGACGGCTCCTCCATCACCGGCTACGCGGAGATTGAGGAGAGCGATATCGTTGCCCTCCCCGACCCCTCTACCTTCTGCGTTCTCCCTTATGTTCCCCAAGACCAGCCCAGCGCGAGGATGTTCTGCGATATATATTATCCCGATGGTAGACCCTACGATGGAGACCCTCGCCTCGCCCTTAAAAAGCAGATGGAAAGAGCAAGGGAAATGGGCTATATCTATAATGTCGGACCAGAGGTTGAATTCTTCTATTTCAAGACTTCCCAAATACCAGAGCTTTTGGACAAAGGCGGCTACTTTGATGTAGTCGCTGTGGAAACGGCTAATGCTTTAAGAAGGGAAACGGTTGAATTGCTTGAGCAGATGGGGATACAGGTGGAAGCAATACATCACGAAGTATCCGCAAGCCAGCACGAGTTCGATTTGAAATATGGCGACGCTCTCACGATTGCCGATGCCCTGATAACCACTCGTCTTGTTACCAAGGAAGTAGCACAAAAGCACGGCTTCTATGCGACCTTTATGCCCAAGCCAATCTATGGCGTGAACGGCAGCGGTCTCCATGTCCATCAATCCCTTTTCTCCATAAAGGAGAATAGAAACGCCTTTTATGACCCTTCCGACCCCTACAATCTATCAATTGTTGCGAAGAGATTCATCGCCGGACAGTTGAAGCATGCAAGGGAAATCTGCTCTCTCGTTGCTCAATGGGTCAATTCCTATAAGAGGCTCGTTCCCGGCTATGAGGCTCCTGTCTATGTTTCCTGGGCGCAGAAAAACCGCACTACTATGATAAGGGTTCCCGCCTATCGTCCCGATGGCGGAGCTTCCATAAGGGCGGAGTTTCGCGTTCCCGACCCCGCTATGAATCCCTATCTGGGCTTCGCCGTTATGCTCGCAGCGGGATTGGAAGGGATAGAGAAAGGATATGAACTCCCTCCACCAGTTGAGGCTAATGTCTATGAGATGTCCAAAGAGGAGAGGGAGGAAAGGGGCATTCCCGACCTGCCCGTGGACCTCTTTGAGGCAATCAGTGAAACGAGGAAAAGCGAACTGGTCAAACGCACTTTGGGTGAGCATATCTTCACGAGGTTCATAACGAATAAACTCAAAGAGTGGGAAGTCTACCGAGCGCAGGTCACATCTTTTGAGCTGGAGAAATATCTCCCCATACTCTAAAATGCACGACCCTAAGCTGATAAGAGAAAATCCGGATTTGTTTAAATCAATGCTCAAAATGAGAGGGATGGAGGATACCCTCATTGATGAGTTTCTCGCTATTGACGAGAGGCGAAGGCAAATCCTCCAAGAGGCTCAATCCCTGCGGGAAAAACAGAACAAGACCTCAAAGGAAATCTCCCAATTGAAGCGAGATAAAAAAGAAATCCCCCAAACTTTGCTTGAGGAAATGAGGCACATCTCCGATGTTTTGAAGGAGATGATTGCGGAGCAAAGGGAAATAGAGGAACGCTGGCGAGAGATACTGCTTTCCATCCCCAATCTCCCCCACTCAAGCGTCCCAGAGGGACTGACGGATGAGGCAAACGAGGAGGTCAGAAGATGGGGAGAGATACGCCAATTCCCATTTGAGGTGAAGCCACATTGGGAGATAGGAAAAAAGCTCGGTTTATTCGATTTGGAGAAAGCGGCTGAGATAGCTGGCTCTCGTTTTCCGCTCTTTCTGAACTGGGGCGCCAAGTTAGTGAGGGCGTTGATAGATTTTATGTTGGACCTTCACACCAATGAGCACGGTTATATCGAGGTCTCCCCTCCCCTGCTCGTTAATGAGACCTCCTGCATAGCCTCTGCCCATCTTCCCAAGTTCGCGGATGACCTCTTCAAGACCACTGACGGCTTTTACCTCATCCCCACAGCGGAGCTTCCCCTGGCGAATCTCCACAGAGACGAAATCCTTCCCGGCGACCTCCTCCCCCTGAAATATGTCGCCTACACTCCCTGCTTCCGAGAGGAAGCGGGCTCTTGGGGGAAGGAGATAAGGGGATTAATCCGTCATCATCAATTTGACAAAGTTGAGTTGTTTAAATTCACAAAGCCAGAGGAATCATATGAGGAGCTTGAAAAACTCGTTGATGATGCGGAGGAAGTTCTTAGGAGATTGGAGATTCCCTATAGGGTCGTGAATGTTTGCGTGGGAGATTTGGGCTTCTCAGCTGCGAAGAAATACGATATTGAGGCTTGGTTTCCCGGGATGGGAAAATTCATTGAGGTTTCCTCCTGCTCAAATTGCACAGATTTCCAGGCGAGAAGAGGGAATGTGAGATATAGGGAAACCCCCACCTCTCCGCCTCGCTTCGTTCACACCCTCAACGGCTCGGGGCTTGCTGTCGGCAGAACCCTTGCCGCCCTTATAGAGAATTATCAGGAAGAGGACGGAAGGATAAGGGTTCCCGAGGCTCTCCGTCCCTATCTTGGAGGAATAAGCCATATCCCTCCCTAATGGCGGAAAGGATAAAGTGCGGAAGGGTCGCTATAGTTGGAAGGGGTAATGTAGGGAAGTCCACCCTCTTTAATTCCTTATTGGGAGAGAAGAAATCAATAGTTACGAGATGGGCGGGAGCTACGAGGCGTCCTATGACGGGCGTTTTGAACTTGGATGATTGCCAAATCGTTCTCATTGATACACCAACTTTCATCATCCCCAAGAACAAATTGGAGAAGATAATGAACTCGTTCATAAAAGGGGCGCTCGTCTCCTCCGATTTGGCGCTTATGGTGGTTGATGCCACTTTCCCTCCCTCCCCAACCGAGCTTCAGCTCTGTGCCCGGATAAGGAAGAGCAAAGTTCCTGCTTTTTTGCTCATAAATAAAATGGATGCGGTGAGGGATTTCAGATTGGAGGAGAGGACGGAGGAATATCTCAAGGCTTTCAAGAAGACATTCTTTCTTGAGACTCTCCCGATATCCGCCTTGCTTAAGGAGAATATTGATTTCCTTCTAAAGAGGATAAAATTGTATTTGCCGGAGAGGGAGCCGATATTTAAGAATCCGCCTCCACCTCCGCCCGATTGGTTCGTCGTTCAGGAAGCGATAAGGGAAGAGGTGACGAACTTCTTTTACGATAGAGAGCCGAACAGGATGGAAGTGAGGGTGAAGGAGATAAGACCGCCAGTGGGAAAAGGCAAGACCCACATCATCGCCTATTTATATGTTGACAACGAGAAGCGAATGTCTTCAATAATAGGATATAAAGGGGGATTGATATCGCAAGCATCCCATTTAGCTCGTTTGAGATGCGAGCGGGTATTGAATCAGCCGGTTTATCTTGACCTGATAGTGAGAGCTTGGGAGAAATGGCGAAGCGACATAAGAGCTTTAGAGGAATTCGGCTACCTCAAGAGAGGCTCTCATAAAAGACGCTCAAAGCGTTGAAATTTGCCTTTTTCTGAAGAGGAAACGGATTCCAATGACCACTACACTACCGACTATGCCAGCAATTCCGTAAGCAATTACCGAGTTTAGAATATGTTGGAGTGGGTTAAAGTAATACCTTATATGAAGGGGGAAGAAAATGCCCAAGAAATAGCAGATGACCATAGAGATATAAGATAAACTCCCCCAGTAGGGCAATAGAGTCTCGGAAAGCATAGCTAAAATCACAACGGGCAAATAATTGATAAGAGGGAGGTTAAAGCGAAGCGTTTTTAGGAAAATGAAATGGAAACAAATAAGCTGTAGAGTTAAGGAGAAGAAGAAATTCACCAGAAGCGTTCCCTCAAGGGCTTCAGCTAATTCTCCACCAAACACGGCTCCAGCTAATAAGGCGAGATTGAGCCATATTCTCTGAGAATCAAACGGTAAAATGCTGAGGGAAATAGAGACATTATATTCTTTTATTTGTAAATTATGGGGGATGAAAAGATAAACTACGAGATAGAAGATGATGGTTAGGAAATATAGAGTGGAACCTGCTATCCATCCCTTCGTTTTCCAAAGGCGACGGCAAAGGATTCCCGCAAGCACAGAGGGTAGAAAATCAACTTGCAAAACAGATAACACTGAGCCTAAACAGAAGGGCAAATCCACCGCTGGCTGAATTTCCCCGGTAGATTTTATTGTAACCCATTTCAGAAGAGCGTAAACCGGGTAAGAAAAATAGCGTAGGAAAAGGAAGCCGGCAAATAAGCCGGCTAATGCCTGCAGAATCTTTGAAGCCAAAAATTTATCCTTGAGCTTAAGAATCAATTCTCGGATATAATTTGTAAGCCACAAATAATCGGTCATTTCCTTTACCTTATAACTCTTTTCATACATATCTTATCCGCTATCAGTCCACCTATCAAACCGCCTATTGCAAAAATTACCGCTATTTCTAAATTCTCTATGCTCATATGAACCTGACTGTCTTTTACGGTTACCGCCCCAGAAAAACCAATTATGAAGCTATATATAAATCCAAAGAAGCCCGTGAGGGCTCCAAACAACCATCTCCTTTGGACATTAACTCCCGTCAGAGGTAATGCGCCGATTATACCGCTAAACAGTATTATTAGGGGAAGTTCTACTGATGGAGTGTTATTTGGGAACGACAGAGCGGCTACATAGAAGAAAAGCAAGGGACACCAGAGAAACATAAGCCAGGCAGAGGAAGCGAAAAACCATACATCTCTGATTTTCTTTATAAAAAGATAGAAAAGATAAGCCATCCCCCAAATAGATAAACTAACCGAAGCTATATCAAAAAGACCGATGAGGAAGCCTCCAAATTTGGAGCTATATAGAGCTAGCGCGTTTTTATGCACTAAAATGAACAACACCCTAATCGCTACGATTAAAATGACCGAGCCAAGGACAAATATAGTTTTTCCTCTCGTATTCATTTCTATCCCTGCCTAAAATATAAATTCAAAACAATCTTCTGTCAATGCGTTTAAGAGATATCTCTCCAAGCAATTTTTTATCTAACTTCAAGAAAATGCAACTATCGGAAATAAGCCCACACACTGAAGAACGCAAATGAACAAATGAGAAGGAGAACTATCACTCTAAGCCACGACTTCTAAAATAACCGACAAGATATCCTAATTATATTCCGTTTCCGGAACCTTTACAATATACCCACTTAGCCTTACCCTCCTTATTTAAAAGATATAAATCAGTTTCCCCTAGTGATGCTTTCACAGATTCATTCCTTTGCGGTTTTCCCACCAGAAAACAAGAACGACAGCAAACATCCCAACCATCCCAGGAGAAGACCCACACAAAATCCGCTCACTGGTCGGCGATAATATTTTATCCCGATTATTTCCCCAACTATTGCGGGGGCAAGCCACTTCAGGAAAATGGATACCAACAAGTTAGGGAGAAAATGCCCCATCGCTTAACTCCTTTCTCTTCGGTGCAAGAACAAGGCGTCTAAAGATGTTGTAACGAAAAGTGGAAAAACTAACGATTGTTAGCCTGACTTCTTTTCCCAATCTAAAGACCTTGATATCCCTCTGTATAAATTTTACCTCCGACCAAGGGATGACCTTTTTCATCAGAAAGTTATCTATTTTCAATCCATCTTCATTTACCTCAACCCGCAGAGGACATAGGAAGGGGAGAATCTCTCTTATCAAGAAAATCAGAAAGACAGCCACTACAAAGATTAAAAAAGCATAGAGGACGCCCCAAGGAAAATAGACAGGGTCCTCTTTGAAAGCTTGCGAAAAGGCATAAGTCAATTTAACGAAGACCAATAAGTTAATGATAGTGCCCAGCGTGCCTGTGAAGATAAGGGCGAGAAATGTTTGGGAAAATAGGTTTCCCAGCCATTTGTGTAATGGATACCCATATATGCCCATTATGGGGGAATAAGGAGAAGGGATTTTCCCTTTCTCTTCTATCTTTCTTTGGATTTCCGAAATCACATCCTCATACTCTGAAAGCGAGCGGAATAGAACGATAAAACCCAAAGGGATTTCCTTCCCGTCTTCAAGAAAAATGATAGACCAGAGATTAAATCTTCCCCTCGTTATTTCCCTCAATTTATCCCATCCGAGCTGAACATTTCCACCTAAAATCTGTAGTCCTTCTTCACGAAGAGATATGCCGCTGAAATCCAACGATGGCTTCAAGAACTTGATAAGCCATAAACCCGCAATAATGAGAGGCAAGTAGAAGGAGAAGATATTCCATTTAGATAGAGAGAAAACGGAGGAAACAGCTAACCACATTGTTCGCCCATAAGATGTTGCTTCTGGACCGCCGATCTCGGCTAAAAATTTTTTAAAGTGAAGGCTTATAGAGTAAGTAATCGGCAATGTTAAAATACCGAAAAGGGCTAATATAAAGGGAATGGAGAAAAGAAATTTTATGATACCGACCATCCAATAGGGATAAAGAAAGCGAGGTGAATGATTAACCGGTTTCATTTCCATAGAGACCTCCGCTCCTGTTTCCCGTCCAAGTCAAATCGTATTCGGATGTCATCCTTCTTAACATATCGCTTCAGTAAATAAGTTTTAGTTTATATACTTTTATGAATTTCGTGCTTGGGACCTTATCTGAGATAGAGCTGTTAGTGGTTGCAATGAACAAAGTGTGTGGGTCTTCTGTCCATCGGACATCTAATATTACTTCATCCTTCGAAATAGGTGATTCGCCTCTTATAACTTTTACTTTGTTTCTTTGGTTTATAGATATCAGCCAATAATAGCGAGGAGGCAGAAAGAAATGAGAAAATGGTAAAACGAGGATTATCTTCCCACTCTTATGAGGAAAGACATTTCCTGAAAGAATTGAGGGGTCAAATGCTGATGTCAACTCCTCTTCCTTTGCTCCAAGCAAAAAAGGAATCTGACAAAGATATATAAACTTTTGCGCTCTCAAATCGAATATGCCGAATTCCATTTTTTCATCTTTTGGATAGAAATCAACCAACATTAAACCGGAATTTGCAAGGAAGTATGAATCTGACCACTTCAGGCTGTAGTTTGGTAATTTGAATATTCTGGTCTTGCGATATTTATTATTTGAAAGGTTTATTTCCCATATCCCTTCTCCGTGTCGCCATAAATATGCCTTATTTTTATCACAATCCCATATGGCAAATATTTTCTTAGGGCGAATATTTCGGGCATCGAGACTCGTTACATCCTCTTCTACAGAGTCTTCTA